>Ga0065711_1043611_pt1 | contig 14623 bp, 16 predicted proteins | sample Hoacrofraction12_FD_59098 | JGI IMG/M metagenome (GOLD analysis project Ga0065711, IMG submission 59098) | Hoatzin crop microbial communities from Cojedes, Venezuela - Epithelial fraction 12 v2 (version 2) | ecosystem: Host-associated > Birds > Digestive system > Esophagus > Crop | place...
GCCGCGCCGGAGCCCGAGCATCCCTCAAACCAGCAAGGAAAAGATTTTTTTTTTTTTTTTTGCAGAGTTTTGCTTGGATTTGAAGTTAAAGGACGAAGCGTGGCAGCTCCGGCCCGGCGCTGGGGATGCTCATCGGGATTTCTCACGCAGCTGGGCAAAACGCAGCTCCTCGGTCGTTTTTCTTGCCCAGTTTTTTTTTTTTTTTATCTCGTTAGGGCAAGAGAAGCGACCGCTTGGCTTGAATTTGGGCAGGTTCCCACAGCACACGCCACTGCCATCCCCCCTCCCTGCATTAACACCAGCCCAGATTTGCCACCCATCGCTCGCCAGGACGATCGACCGCGAAAAATCGCTGAAAAAAAAATGGGAACCGGCGACAAAAACACCTAAATTCAGCTCTGCACCCGATGCTCTAGAAACTCCAGATACGGCTTGGGTTTCTCCTGAGGCACAAAGCCCCTCGATGTCATTTCTGCATCAGCTAAAGCTAAAACATCCAGCCAAAACGAGATCAAGAGCAGGACGGTGCTCTTGGGAAGGAGCGCTTGGTTCGTGCAAGGGTGCTCGGAGGATGCCGGGCGCAACGGGCTGCTCCGGCCCCGTCGCAGCCATCAGAACCATATCTATATGTATATATTTATAGATATAAGCTGGAAATGGCGGTGATTTCAACCAAGGATGCTGGCTAGGAGCAATGCAAGGTTTCAAACCGAAGAGTGGGGACCCATCACGAGTGGTGCTCCTCAGGGCTCAGTTTTGGGGCCAGTCTTGTTTAACATCGTTATCCATGATGTGGACGAGGGGATCGAGCACTCCCTCAGCCAGTTTGCAGGTGACACCACGTTGGGTGGGAGTGTCAACCTGCTCAAGGGTAGGAAGGCTCTGCAGCGGGATCTGGACAGGCTGGATCGATGGGCCCAGGCCAACTGTATGAGGTTCAACCAGGTCAAGTGCTGGGTCCTGCCCTTGGGTCACACCAACCCCACGCAACGCTCCAGGCTTGGGGAGGAGTGGCTGGAGAGCTGCCCAGCGGAAAAGGACCTGGGGGTGTTGGTCAACACCCGGCTGAACAGGAGCCAGCAGTGTGCCCAGGTGGCCAAGAAGGCCAACGGCATCCTGGCGTGGATCAGCAATGGTGTGGCCAGTGAGAGTAGCGAGGGGATCGTGCCCCTGTACTCGGCACTGGTGAGGCCGCACCTTGAGTACTGTGTTCAGTTTTGGGTCCCTCACGACAAGAAGGACATTGAGGGGCTGGAGCGTGTCCAGAGAAGGGCAGCGAGGCTGGGGAGGGGTCTGGAGAACAAGTCTGATGGGGAGCGACTGAGGGAGCTGGGGTTGTTCAGTCTGGAGAAGAGGAGGCTGAGGGGAGACCTTCTCGTTCTCTACAGCTCCCTGAGAGGAGGGTGTAGCGAGGCAGGTGTTGGTCTCTTCTCTGAAGTAACTAGCAATGAGAGGAAACGGCCTCAGGGGAGGTTCAGATTGGATATTCGGAAAAATATCTTTACTAAAAGAGGGGTCAGGCTTTGGACCAGGCTGCCCAGGGCAGTGGTGGAGTCCCCATCCCTGGAGGGGTTCAAAAACCATGTAGATGTGGCACTTTGGGATATGGTTTAGCAGGCATGGTGGTGTTGGGTTGATGGTTGGACTGGATGATCTTAGAGGTCTTCTCCAACCTTCATGATTCTATGATTCTACGACCGGGTTGGATTAAGCCAAGGATGCTGGAGAGGATCCAGCCACGGATGCTGGTGAGGATCGAACCAAGGCTGGTAGACAAAATCAAACCAAAGATGCCGGTTAGGGCTGAGGAAAAGATGCTCCATACAACCGAACCAAGGACATCAGCGAAAATCAAAGCAGGGATGCTGGCCAGGACCAAAGCCGGGTCAGATGAACTCAAGGATGCCAGAATCAAGCCCTTGGGTGCTGGTGCTTATGATACGCCAAGCTAAATATGAACCGAGGGTGCTTGCGAGGGTCAAAGCAAGGATGGTTTAGCAGGCATGGTGGTGCTGGGTTGACAGTTGGACTTGATGATCTTAGAGGTCTTTTCCAGCCTTAATGATTCTGTGATTCTGTGCTGGCTAAGATGGCACAAAGGATGCTGTCTAGGAGCGAGCTGAAAATGATGGCCAGGACTGGTGTAAACTGGAAGCAAACCAACGCTGCTGGCTAGGATTCCACTCAGGGTGCCGGTTAAAATCAAACTGAGAACGTTGGTTAAAATCAAACCGAGGATACTGTCTAAAACCAAACCAAGGATGCGAAATTCAAACCAAGGATACTAAAATCAAACCAAGGATGCTGGCTAGGATCCACACAAGGATGCTGGCTGGGCCAGGACCAAGGAGCCCAGCTGAAATCAAGCCGAAGACGCTGGCGAGGACCACAGCTGCTGGCTAGGACCAAACCACAGATGCTTGGTGAACTCAAACTGGGGATGCTGGCCAGGCTCGAACCAAGGCCACTGGCCAAAAGCAAAGCGAAGACGCTGGCGAGGACCAGAGCAAAGACACCCAACGACTCTCCGTTTTGATCCAACTTTTTTTAAAAAATATACTGATTTTTTGCATCTCCCCAGGCTACCCGCAGCCCGGCGCGGCTCCACAGCCCCTCCAGTGATGGGGTTTATTTTATTTTTATTAACCCAACTGAACTAGCTGGGAAAAACAGAGACGCTTCCTGGCACGGTTTGGATCCCAAAAAGTCCATCCCGCTCCTGGCTCCGGAGCGAAGGGCGGCCTCAGGGTGTCTGCATCCTGCGTGGCACAGGCATGCCCGTAAGTCGGTCCAACTCCCCAAAATCCCACGGGCTAGTCCTTCCTCATGCTTTGAAATTCAATTAACTTCTTTTTTCCTTTTTTTTTAACAAAGGTGGTTTTTCCCAGAAACACCTGATTCCTCATCGCTCCCTTGGCACACCTGAGCTTGGTTTAACCCCTAGAAGTAACTCCAGGGCGCAGAAAGCTGCGAAAAAACCTGATTTTTCCCTGCAAATCTAATAGTGATGCAACAGCCGGAGGAAAAAAACAGCCCCTGACCACGCGCCCAAATCACACCCAGTTTCCAAACGGGACAGAAAATAACTCCTCTGCTGAGCTTGGATGCCAACGAAGCCACTTTACAGCATTTTTCTGCCCCAGGATTAGGATAAATTAAACCCCGGGTGCTGGCGCTGAAGCCCCAGTGAACGTTGCATCGTAAGAAAATATTAATTGCAAGACGGTTTTATAATTATTTTAATAAGGATGCAGCTCCAGTACGACGAGATGTGATGCTCTGCAGCCACACTGGATTCTTGGGGTTTTTTTTCATGCATCTGAGTGCCGTAACGTCGCGATCCAGGGCCGGGGAGGTTTGGATGCGCGGTTAAACGAGCTCAGTGCTTAATGACGGGCGCCTAATTAAGCTCGGGGAGCACCGGCTTCGTCAGGAGAGCCTGGGTTTTTTTGGAGGTGAGCGTCCCTGGCTGCCTGGTCGCTCAGCCCAGCAAGGTCACGTCTGCGATAATTCCGTATTTCAGCTCATGGGTTGCACCATCCTTGCACCATCGGGGCTGGTTTTTGCTCCATGCCGAAATAATCTCAAACTATTAAAATTATTATAATATCAAATTATTAAAAAGCTGGCGTTCGTGTTCCCAGGGAAGGAAAACCACGTGGCAAAACGTGGATGCTCTTAAATTCCTTGGAAATAAGGAAAGCTTGGAGGGATGCAACCCCCAAGGCCAGCCGAGGATGAAGATGTTTGTAAAATGAGGATGAAGGCAACGGTGTGCATCCATCCCGGCCAGTCGCCGGATGGCGAGGAGCCCTGAAAGGACAGGGCGAAAATTAGCAAAAGCCATCAACTTAACGAAGTGGAGGGCTGGTGTCGTCCCGGCACCGGGTTAATGGAGCTCTGCAGCAGCAGCTGGCAGCCGCCGCCACGAAAAACGCAAGGTTTTGCCCCAAATCAGACGCCAAAACACCCTTTCGGGCTCGAGACGAGGACGCGAGCGGTTGCGCTTCATCGCTGGGTGTTGCTTTTCCCCCTCCCGGGCGCAGAAATTCCTGCAGAATCTACTTAAGGGATGACTTTTTGCAGCGGGGGGGCTGAATTTCCACTGCTTCTCGGGTGCTTCAGCATCGTCCGGCACAAACCGCCGCCGCCTGAAATTCTGCCATCCCGATTTTAGAGGTTTTTCCGCTTTCAAAACTTAAAATTGCAGCTCTGGACGGTTTAAGGAAGCCCACGGTCCGTCAGCCACCGCGATTTTGCAAAGCCATTCAGTATCCGTATTTTCGAAAAATTGCGTGCCTAAAAAGCGCCGTTTTTCTAGGAAGAATCCCACTGCACGCACCTTGCTGGAGGGTAAGGCTTGCAGGACAGGTAGCTTCTTCAAAAAAATAAACTTTGTAGAGGTTTTTTTTAATGCATTTTATCTCTTTCTATCTCTTCGAGGGAATAAGGGTGAGCAGCCCAACGCTGGGGAGCACAGAGGAATTTCTCACGCCTCCCTGAAGGATGCACGGTTCACTATTTCCATTATTATGCAAAAGATAAATATATTTACAACGAGAAACCCTTGTTCCTATGGCAAAAATTATTAATTTTTGTTTTTTTAAGGGGGTAGGGTTTGGGGGAGACACTTGACGCGCGCAAGACGGAGCTAAAGGAAACCACGGGACGTGGGATGCGGCGGTCGGCGAAGGACGCGGTGCCAGCCAAGCGGCTTTCAGAGGCATTTTAAATAAAAAAAGGGATTTTCCCGAGATATTGCAAGATTTGCTCCCCGGGGTTGGTGGGCAAATCCGTATTCCAGCCGTTAAACTGCCCGAAGAGATGAAGCTCTGCGGCGCGGTGCGTATGCCGGCATCATCCGGTGCCGGATGGACGGGTGGGAGCCCCCGCGTTGCCCCTCCCGCCCGGGCACGGAGCCCCGATAAACCAGCAACCCCCCCACCTTTCCACTTTTTATGTCTATAAAATATATATCTATACGTGTCTTAATCCGCATTACCCAATTACACCCACCCAATATATATATTATTGTATTATTATATACATATAATATATATAAGGTATATAGTCTTCGTCCACATTATCCAATTATATCCATCCAATAAATACATTATTCGATTATTACACATATATTTGATATATATATTAGAGATATAGATGTCTTCATCCACATTAGCCAGTTAAATCCATCCAATATATATATATAATTATTGGATTATCACATATATGATTCTATGATTAAATGGATATAGTTGGGTAATGTGGATGAAGACATATATATAATATCTCTCTATATATCCATCCTATATCCAATGGATATATTATATTGATATATGATATGGCTATAAGATTATGGATATTAAATTATATGGATATAATGCACATCCAATGAACACATATAATACAACCAAGGATGGATACCATGTAGTATATCCAATATATCCTCTCTCTATATATAAAATAATCAATATATCCATCCAATGGAATACATCCAATGGATGGTTGCAATGTAATATATTCAATATACCGGCATTTATTCCGCTCCTTTAATATTAGACCCTGCAATAGAATCCCATGGTTTTACCCATTTTTAGCCACCTCCCCAAGGACCGGATAACTCTGGTGCTGGGTCTGGCGCCGAGTATTTCACCGAACTGGGAATTTTGCTTTTTTGAAGGGTTTCCCGTGAGTTTCCAGCTGAATTTTACTTTGCTGGGAAGCCCCATTCCGGTGCTAGCGATGGCCGTGTCGGGGCGCTTCGGCCCTGAGCACCACGCTGAGGCCAAGGGTTCAAATTTGCCTTGTTTTTGCAAAGAAAAAAATATAAAGTCCTGGGGGGAATGGAGTCATTTTTTGCTGATTAAAAATAAAAATCCCTGAGTGATGGTGCACGGTACCAGGATGGATCCCGGCTCCATCCCAGCTCCCGGACCACATCGGCATCCAGCGAAAGACGGGAAAACGCAGAGGAAGGATGGGCAAAATGAGCAAATCAAAAAGAACTTAAAAAGAAATTTTTTGAAATAAAAATAAGGCTGGAGTAATATCTGCTTGAGGAGCAAAAATCATACCCAGCGAGCCTTCAAATCTCACCCAAAAGCGCTCTGCCTCTACCCCCGGCTGCCGGGCAGACACGGTTGGTAGCAGAAATGGGTGGTTTATGGCAATAAATAGATTATATTGCATTATATATGGAGAGAGATATATAGCTATATGATTATTGTTATTATAAATAATCTGTGCCATATAATATATAGCAATGTAATCATTATTAGCAAGATATCGCTATGACAAGCCTTAGATATCAATATATTGCTTATATCAAGCAATATATTATGTATTTATATAATATGTAATTATATAATGTAGTTATAAATATAATGTTTGCAAATATATGCATATTAATGTGTCGTATAATATAGTGTTATGTTATATCAATATATAGTTATATAATATATAGTTATATAATGCAGTTGTGTATCAATATAAACAATACTTAGAAAGATATGCATATTGATGTGTCATATTAATATAATGTTTTATGTTATATCAAGCAATATAGTATATATTTACATAATACATAACTATATAATGCAGTTATGCATAAATATAAATAACAGTTACAAATATATGCATATTAATGTGTCATATTAATATAGTGTTATGTTATATCAAGCAATATATTATATATTTCTATATGTCTATAATGTAGTTATTTATAAATATAATATTTACAAATATATGCATATTAATGTGTTCTGTTAACATAGTGTTCTATGTTATATCAAGCAATATAGCATATATTGATATAATATATAATTAAATAATGTGGCTATGTGTAAATATAAGTAAAGTTTACACATATATGCATAGTAATGTGTTCTATTAATATAGTGTTATCTGTTATGTTACATAGCTATGTTATTATATTACCACACACCCTACATTTCTATAACATATAAATAAATACATATTCTGTTTATAGCAATAAACACAGTGTATCGCTACATATATAGCTAAAAAAAGCAGGGGGAGCCAGCTTTTGCGAGCCAGAGGGAATTTCGAGGTAAATAATGTTAATTTTTAGCAAATCCCCCCAAACCCAAAAAAAAGCTTAAAGCCTGGAGACGGGGCAAACCCGCGCGCGCCTCGGCGCCAACGCCGCAACTGCGCCCGAACCTCTTCACACCGGGGCAAGTTCTGCCGATGAAAGAAAAGAAACTGTTTAAATATCTTTTTTTTTTTGTTGGGGTTTTTTTTTTTTCCCCCTTTCTTGCCTTTCCTTGCCCACAGAGCTGGAGCTGGGAATCCATTAGCCTTTAATGAAGTGAAACCCTCATCTCGCCGGAGCCACCTCATTTAGCGCAATTGTTTCGCAGCCATTACGGAAAGACAATTACAAGGAAGCGGCGAGAGTAATTGGAAATGCTGGCGGGAGCTGGGCGAAATGATAATAAATAAAAATATTCCCCCTAATAAGCTTGCCAGGAGGGGGGTGGGCTGGAGAAAATCAACATAATTAGAACTGAACCTCGGCGAGGCAAAACAGACAGCGGGGCGGCGAGCGCTCGGCGCGGAGAAGAAGGGGGGAAAAGTGGCGAAAACTTCCTTTTTTGCCCCCAAACCAGTGGGGAAAAATGGCTTTTCCCACCTGTCCTCCGCCACCCACCCCCAGGAGGGGTTTTTGCTCCGCCGTCACCCACACCGGGCTGAAATTCAAGCCGAAAAACCAAGTCAAGCTTCAAAACGAGATGGTTTCGCCGGCGGGACGGCGCGAAGGAGCATCACCGGGCGGCGGGAATCTCTCAGGGTTGGGGTTTTATTTTTTTCATGCAAAATATCATTATTATAGCAAAAGGCTGTTTTATTCTAATAGTCCTTAAAATCAGCAATACGGACGGGGATTTGCAGGGTGTATTGCCTGGCAAAGGAAGGAAAAAGGGTGAAATCATGCTCAAAACCCCACGTAGGCGGCCGTTGGCAGGCTGTCTCCTCGCTCCCAAAATCCTGGCTTTTTCCCCCAAAACAAGCCCTGTGTCCGGCGCAAGCATCCGGGCTCCATCGCCATCCCCATCCCACCCCAGTTTTGCTTTAGCAGCTCCCCCAAAGTGTTTTACAGCGAAAAAAGTCACTGAAATTGGCGTTTTGCACCCAAAAAAGCCATTCAGGGAGGGGTTTGCAGCCAAAAAAGGTCCTTCAAGCATGGCTCTGCACCCCAAAAAGTCCTTAAAACAGCGGTTTGCACCCAAAAAAGTCCTTCGAGCAGGGGCTTGGAGCAAAAAATGTCCTTAAAACAGGGGTTTGCAGCAAAAAAAAGTCCTTCGAGCAGGGGTCTGTAGATAAAAAAGCATTTTAAATGGGATTTGAGCCCCAAAAAAGCCCTTCAAGCAGGGGTTTGCACCCAAAAAAGTCCTTCACAAAAGGGGTCTGCACCAAAAAAAGCACTTTAAGCAGGGGTTTCCACCAAGAAAAGTCCTTCAGATAGGGGTTTGCACCTAAAAAAGTCCTTCAAAAAAAGGGTTTTGCACAAAAAAAGCACTTTAAACAGGGATTCTGCAGTGAAAAAATGTACTTTCAACAGGGGTTCGCAGCAAACAAAAGTCCCGCAAAGGGGTTTTTGCCTAAAAAAAGCACTTTAAAGGGGGGTTCTGCACCAAAAAACGGCCTTCATAACTGGGTTTGCACCCAAAAAATCCTTCGAAAAAGGGCTCGTGGCAAAAAAAGGTCCTTCCAACAGGAGGTCTGCACCAGAAAAAGCCCTTAAAAGAGGGGTTTGCACCCCAAAAAGCCATTCAAGCTCAATTTTGCCCCCCAAAAACGTCCTTTAAAGAGGGGTTTGCACTAAAACAGCCCCCCCAGCGTCTTCCCGCTCCGCTCCCATTCTCAGCTCCCGCAATATTTGCCCCCAAATCCCGCTGATCGCCGCGTTCCGGGGGGCTGGGTTAGATCCCTATCCCGGCACGTTTTCCCGAATATCGGCGAAAAGCCGCGGTGAGAATTATAATTCTTGGAATTTTTCATTCCCGCTGGGAGCATCGGCGATCCCGCCGGGGCGAGTGGGAGACGGCAGCGATGCCGCCAGCACCCCAAACCCTGCCCGGGACGCTGCCAAATGGAAAACATCCCCCAAAATCATCAAATGCCCCCCCAGATTAATGAAACACCCCCGACAAAATACCCTAAGTACAGAATAAAATCCCCCCCAAATAACAAAATACCCCCAAGATAACAAAATGCCCCCACATAAATAAAATACCCCAAAATAATACCCTCCAAGATAATAAAATACCCCCACATAAATAAAATACCCCAAAATAATACCCTCCAAGATAATTAAATACCCCCACATAAATACCCCAAAATAATACAATGCCCTCCAAGATAATAAAATACCCCCACACAAATAAAATACCCCAAAATAATACCCTGCAAAATAATAAAATGCCCCCAAATAAATGAAATAACCCCCAATAATAAAATGCTCCCCAAAAAATAATAAAATGCTTTAAACAAATAACAAAATGTGGCCCAAAATATTAAAATACCCTCCAAAATATTAAACTAACCCAAAGAAATAAAATAACCCCGAAATGATAAAATACGCGCCCAAAGTAAGAAAATACTTTAAATAAATAACAAAATATGCCCCCAAATATTAAAATACCCCCCAAATATTAAACTATCTCAAAGAAATAATAAAATGCCCCCAAAATGATACAATACACCCCCAAAATAAGAAAATACTTTAAATAAATAACAAAATGCCCCCCGAAATACCAAAATATCCTCCAAAATAATAACATATCCCCATGAAATAATAAAATACCCCCGAGAAATAATCAAATATCCCCAAGAAATAACCAAACACCTCCCCCAAAATGTAAAACACCCCAAATCTCAGCTCCAGCCCTCTGAGGCGCAGGCGACTTTCATTTAAAAACCACGCACGTTTTTTTCCCTCGCCGCTCCCCAACTCCGTGCCGATCGTTATCGCCGAACGAGATCGGTGATAAAACATCTTTATTTTCATTTCTTTTCCTTTATGGTGGGATTTTTCAGCGGTGCGTCCCCCCCTCCCGGCTCCCATGGAGGCCAACTCATGTTGGGAGTTAATGTTTCGTTAACGTATATTTTCTTTTTCTTGTTTATATATACATATATATAATTTTTTTTTTTTAATTTCCCATATTTCTCCTCGGTCACCAATTATTTTGCTCTCAAAGGGGTTATCGCAGTTCTCCCTGGGACTTTTTTAGCCTTACGCCGCAGGTGATGCTCACGCCACAATACCGTGTTATTAAATAATATGAAATAATACGAAACAATATGAAATAGTATGAAATAATACGAAACAATATGAAATAGTATGAAATAATACAAAATAATATAAAATAATATTAAATAATAATAAATAATAATAAATAATATTAAATAATACGAAACAATATGAAATAGTATGAAATAATACAAAATAATATTAAATAATATTAAATAATAATAAATAATAATAATAATAAATAACATGAAACAATATGAAATAATATGAAATTATATGAAATTATATTAAATAATATTAAGTAATATTAAATAATATTAATTTTAAATAATGCTAAACTATACTAAGTATCATTAAAAGTTATGAAATATTATTGAATATTATTAAATATTATTAAATACCCTGTAAAGCTGCACGCACAAATATTTGGGAGGTGCAAAACCCCCCTGCTACCGGGCTGGGACGCGGCGCTGGGTACCAGCGAGCAGAGTCCTGCCGGGGAGGTGCTGGGCAAAGCTCTTGCAAACTGGGGGCAAACTGGGCTGTTCTGGAGCCTTTCCAGTTGGCTGATGGTAAAGGAGGGAAAAGGGAGGCAGTGGGGGCGAGTGATGGGAGCTGGAGGTGTGCAAGGAGCGTGCAAGGAGCGTGCAGGGAGCGAGCAGGGGAAGGTGCATGGGAGCATGGACGGGAGCTGGAGGTGTGCAAGGGGTGTGCAGGGAGCGTGCAAGGGGTGAGCAGGGAGCGAGCATGGGAACATGTATGGGAGGGTGAAGAAGAGCTAGAGGTGTGCAAGCAGGTGTGCAAGGAGGCGTGCAGGGAGTGAGCAGGGAGCGAGCAGCGGAAGGTGCGTGGCAGGATGGATGGGAGCTGGAGGTGTGCAAGGGAATGAGGAGGGAGTGTGCAAGGAGTGAGCAGGGAATGGGCAGAGGAATGTGTATAGGAAGATGGATGGGAGCTGGAGGTGTGCAAGGGAATGAGCAGGGAGTGTGCAAGGGGTGAGCAGGAGAACGTGCACGGGAAGATGGACGGGAGCCGGAGGTGTGCAAGGGAGTGTGCAGGGAGTGAGCAAAGGGTGTGCAGGGAGTGTGCAAGGAGCAAGCAGGGGAACGTGCATGGGAGGATGGACAGGAACTGGAGGTGTGCAAGGAAGCGTGCAGGGAGCGTGCAAAGACTGAGTAGCGAGTGTGCATGGTAACATGTGTGAGAGGGTGAACAGGAGTTGGAGGTTTGCAAGGAGGTGTGCAAGGGGTGTGCAGGGAGCGAGCAGGGAATGGGCAGAGGAACGTGCACGGGAGGATGGACGGGAGCCAGAGGTGTGCAAGGGAGTGTGCAGGGAGCGAGCAGGGAGTGTGCACAGGAATGTGCATGGGAGGGTGAACATGGGCTGGAGGTGTGCAAGTGAGTGTGCAGGGAGCGTGCAAGGAGTGAGTAGGGAGTGAGCAGGGAATGGGCAGAGGAACGTGCATGGGAAGATGGACGGGAGCCAGAGGTGTGCAACGGAGTGTGCAGGGAGTGAGTAAGGAGCGAACAGGGGAGCATGCGTGGGGTAGCAGCTGGAGGTGTGCAAGGGAGTGTGCAAGGGAGTGTGCAAGGGAGCCAGAATTGGGAAAATCCCCAGTGTCGCCGCACCCACCAACCGGCCGGCGACGCTCCGTGGAGGACTGGGCATTGCGGCTGCGCTTGCGGTCATGCTGAGGCAGCCAGCAGCCCCCCCCATATTATTATTATTATTATTATTATTATTATTATTATTAAATTCTGTGGTTTGAGGGTAATTTGGGTGTGAAAATCTGGAGTGAATCAGCGCTGCTGGGCCGCCAGCTCCAGGCGAGGCGCATGTGAACTGGTACCATGCGAAAAAGGCGGTGCATAATTAATAAATAAATAAATAAATAAATATTTTTAAAAAATAGATATACAGAGTTACACATATGATATAGATTATATATAACTGTATATCTATTATATGAATGATATAATTATATATATTACCTTTATTATCTATATTACCTTTATTATCTATATTACCTGTGTTCACTATATTATGTATAACTATACAGAGTTAATATAGTTTATTTTATATAAACTATACACGCTACATAATCATATAATATTATATGTGCTACTTATATTATCTATGATATATAATAAATATACGGTTAGCATAATTTATTCTATATGTAATATATACTGTACTACTATATTCTATTACACTATAATAGTATATTTTACATTTAGTACCGATATATAGATAACATGGATTAGATATTACCCATATGTCTATATTATCTGTATATTACATTTTCTATATGATGAATATACAGTTAATAGTTTATATATACACCAGATAATACAGTTAATAGAAACAACATAGTTGGTATAGACAATATAGACGATACAGATAATATAGATTATGTATATTATATAGATTATGTATTAGGTATATAATTTTATTATATATATAATAAATATACGGGATTAATGGTTTATTATTCTTCACTGGAACACCAGCTAAAGGGACAGTGATTTTCTTGACCTTATTTTATGCAACCCCATAAATTTATTTTTATGTATCTTTATACACACACATATACAATACAGATATATATTATTTTGTATAAAATATATATATAAAATAAATTTATATAAAAGATATGGGCTGAAGTGGTTATATATGCAATACATTTTATATTATAAGTTATGTATTATGAATTATATGAAACATTCTCTATTATTAGCTATTTTATATTTTATATATTACATATTCTATTCAAACCCCATTGTTCAGGCCATATTTTCCATCAAAATCTCTATATTCTAAACCAAAACCCGCAGTTCAGCCCCCAAAGACACCCAAAAAGTCCCGGAAGCTTTGCGGGCGACGCATCCCTTGCCCCCCTCTAAATTTGCATTTTTAGACTCGGACTGAGATTTCTTTTCAGGGTCAGGATCCGGCGCGCGAGCCATTTACAGGCATCAAGAAATACATCATCATAATAATATTTGAGCTATTTCAGATAGGCTAAATCGCAACACCAGATCTCAATCGAGATATGCTGAGAAATAAAAATATTGGCAATATTGCAGAATCTTCTCATTTACAAGGATCCATTCTACTCCGTTCCATTTAATCCAGTGCGAATTTGCCCGGAGATTCCCGCGGGGGCTGGCAGAAATAGGGATTTTTAGGAGAAAAACCGGCACGGTGATGGACTTTGGCTTGAACGGGACTTTCCTGAATTGGCACGAAATTCCTTCCTGAATTTCCTGCATTCATTTTCCCGAATTTCATTAATATCCTGATTTTCCTGCATTCATTTTCCCAAATTTCCTGAATTTCCTGAATTCGTCTTCCTGAATTTCATAAATTTCCTGAATTCATTTTCCCAAATTTCCTAAATTCCCTGAATTTCCAAAATTCATCTTCCCAGATTTTCTAAATTTCCTGAATTCATTTTCCCAAATTTCCTAAATTCCCTGAATGTCCAAAATTCATCTTCCCAGATTTCCTAAATTTCCTGAATTCATTTTCCCAAATTCCCTGAATTTCCAGAATTCATTTTCCCAAATTTCCTAAATTCCCTGAATTTCCAAAATTCATCTTCCCAGATTTCCTAAATTTCCTGAATTCATTTTCCCAAATTCCCTGAATTTCCAGAATTCATTTTCCCAAATTTCCTAAATTCCCCAAATTTCCTGAATTCCCTCTCCCGAATTTCCCGATTCCGTAGGATTTTGCTCTCCTGGCGCTGCGGCTCTTTCGAGAAAATCCAATTTATTCCGACACAAATCCGCCTTTCGCCACAACACCCCAAGGCCCCAGTGACAAATTCTGGGGGGCTATTTTCCACCCTCCGAACCCCGCGCCGATTTTTCCCAATCAACCAACCCAGAAAAAACCCAAAACTCTCCGGAATTTGGTACTTTGCAAAACACATCGCTTTCTCGCCACGCGAGCATCCCGACGCGCAGCCGCGGGGGGGGGAAAAAAAGGATGCGGGGAGCCACTCCCCTCTATTTTTCGGGGACGGAAGAGCCTTTTTAGGGTCGCAAAAATTAATTAATTTGTTTGCATCCCGCAATCCCCGCGGGGTTTGGGGTTGTTTTTTTTCGGTAGCCGAGTGGAAAGGTTTATTTAGCCGCCGGCGGCGCCGGCTTCACAACCATTTCCCCCCCCCTATCCTGCGGGGAGAACCACACCGACCGAAAGGAGATTTAATTAGCAAAAATCTCGTTAGGCAAACGAAATTACCCGTAAGACAATACTCCTCTGGACAGGGGGTATGATTAAACAAAGCCGTTAATTGAGAAAGGCGCTCCGACAGTCATCGCGGCTCGAGGATG
>Ga0065711_1043612_pt1 | contig 14623 bp, 17 predicted proteins | sample Hoacrofraction12_FD_59098 | JGI IMG/M metagenome (GOLD analysis project Ga0065711, IMG submission 59098) | Hoatzin crop microbial communities from Cojedes, Venezuela - Epithelial fraction 12 v2 (version 2) | ecosystem: Host-associated > Birds > Digestive system > Esophagus > Crop | place...
CCCCCCCCTTTTTTTTTTTTTTTTTTTTTTTTTGAGAGGGTAAAGCTCTGATTGTATCGTGGAGTAAAGGCACGTAATTATGTTTAACTTTATAACCTGGGGTCTCCTGTGTTTAACAGACTTGCAGTGCTGTGCCCGTGACAACGGTTAGGCTGCTGAGCCACGTGCTAGCTTGGAACAAGTTCAGAAGGTTAGATGAAAGGTCTGAGAACTTTGGCTTTTGCAGGTTTAGTAGGGTTGTGTTTTTTTTTTTTTTTTTTAGAAGTTATAATGAAGAAGAAATAATGGTTTTTCCAGAGGAGGAACATAAGTAATTAAAGATAGGCTATTAATGGAATTAGAATTTTTCATATTTCCAGATATAACAAGTACTGCAGTTATACAAATGGATATTAAAGGGAGAGGGAAAGCCGTGTGCAGAAACGGAGAAGTATAAGCTTTCCCTGACGTGTTAATTTCTGCCTTGAAAAAGACACTTGTGAGTGGTGAAGAATGACTTGTCCTCTGAGCGTAGCAACGCAACCTCCACCCCTGCCGAGCTGAAATTCTTCCTGTTTTTAATTCATCTGCAGTGGCTGCTCGGCCAGCCTTCCCGATGTCTACAGGGAACCAGTGTTGCAGGTTTGTGGCACCCGCCTCTCCCAAGAGCTTGTCTCCAGCGCCTTGCCGTGCGCGTAGCCTTTTGCATTCGTCTGTCACTTGAGGTCTTTGGCCTCAGGCTTTACTCTCAGATTTATGGGTGTCTATTAAACTTTTCAGGCAAAGGCCGAGCATACATAAATCAGTTGTCCAAAACCTTTTCCCATCCGGGAGAAGCTGAACAGTCCTTCTGGTATAGCCTGAAGCAGAAAGGCATTGTCTTCAGGATTTCCTCCGGTTCCTTTGGGTGGGGGAAGAAATGCTTCAAGACTTGATATTAGTTTTGCTAAAACCAGGAACGTGGCTGTAGAGAAACTATGGCAGTAGTTTGCCGAGCAGGGAGGACAGGTGTAAGGGAAATGTGGTATTTTGTGCTGGAATCTGAGTTTGCCAGCACCACAGAAGCGTAGCGTGTGCCAGCATGAGGGCAGTCTGGGAGCTGCTGTGGCGTGCCGTTCCCTCGCAGTTCTCACTCGGGGGGATCGCGCAGACCTGCCGGCATCATTGCCTTTCTGGGTAAGTAACGGCACTTCTTGGAAGCTGGGCTGTTAGAAGCCATGCTGTGGTGTAAACTTCCTTGGGACTTCAGTGGGTGACGTTCAGCACTGGGGGGGTTTTCAATTGAGTTTGGAGTACACTGTGATGGAACTAGAGGGGCTGGAGAAGAGGCGGGGGGAGGGAGGTTGCCAGTGTTTTACAGTATGTCCCTTGCTTAAGAAAGGGAAAGATTCAGTGGGTTGCTGCTGTGTGCCTGTGTCCCGGTCAAACCTCAGGTCAGTCTGTCGTATTCTGCAAACCACACAGCGAGCTGGAAATGGGAAACCCTGCCCATCCAGAACTGAGGACTTAATGGATTCTGGGTACGTCTGCTTGTCTTTGGGCAGTAGCTCTTCCTGCCCACACTCAGTGGGTCTGCTTACCTTCCTCAGAAGGTAGAACTGTTTGAGAGCTGTCTAATATTTGAACTAGACAATTATTAGGTTGACAAGGAGGAGTAAACATCTTGCTAACAAAGTTTCTATGGGCACATGGGTTGCAAACACTGGGTACTTATCAAAATCCCATAGTTTTTATAGGAAGGAGGGAGAAGAGTTGCTCCAGCTCTGTTTGGTAAGAGTAAGGTCAGGGGCAAAGAAAATTATTCTCTCCACTTAATTCAAATAATCATCTTATTTTGAGAGTTGAGTGGGTTTCGTATTATTCCCAAAATCCAAAGTGGGAAAAAAATGTGCTAATTTAATAAGTCTGATCTCCCTGTTCTGGTGCAGTAGTTTTACTGTTGCGTCGCAGAATATCGGGTTAAAGTTGTCACAGCTGATCTTTGAGTAGCGTTCTTTGCTGGTGTGAGAAATTTCTGACAATCCTATCTGAAAAACCCAAGGATGTGTAAGATTTTTTGGGTTTGGTGTATTTTGGACTTCCCTGGAGATATAGTGACAGCAGTAATGACTGTGCGTCCAAGTTTGGAGTTTTTCTTTCACATTTTGGGAGACGCGATGTCAATTTACAACCGTTCAGTGCTGTCTTGGTATGTCTGAACACACATATAACCAGAACTGGGCATAAGAACTGTTAAACCTGGCCTTCTCTGCTGCAGCTGTTGGAGTGCTGCTGTTACTTGTGATTTCACCAGTGCCAGTTTCAGCAGCAAACGCTTTGTCTCCTGAAGGCTCAAATACTGCCTCTGGTGTTGTTACTAAGTTTTGTTGTTACTGTCGGCAGCTGAGTGACTACCACCGATACTGTATAGCAGCGAACAACTCTGACTTGATGAAGTCTAAAGCACCTGCAGGTATTTTCCATCTCTGAGACTCCTGTGATAACTGTACTGACCGTACATGAAACAAGTGTTTTGAAACCTTATTGTCATCCTTAACGGAGACATTCTGGTGTGTATGGAATCCGTTCTATGTGATTACATGGCTGTTTTCTTGATCCACTGGAAGGATTTATCTGGGGTCCTTCTGAAAGTAGCCATTTATATAGAGATTACAGAAGACAGTATTGCAAGTGCCAGAAGCTCCAAAAATCTGAGGCAGCCAAAATGTTGTGATGTCATCCAGAAGTCTGCCAGAGCATCACTTACAATTTGTGTTTCTGCTGTCTTAACTCTGCCCGTCCAGCCTGCGAAGGTGCGCACAATGTTATTTTTTTTCTCCAATTCTAGACTCTCTTTTTGGAAGGGAAAGGATTTTTATCCTTGTTTTGGCTGGAAGATACGATGGAGATTGTATTTTCCTTAGGAAAAGAAGTGATAATGCCTCAAATATTTCATTCTCTTCTGCTTTGTGTTATGAATTATATTTCAAGCTATGCTTGCAATTGTTGCCTACTGAACTTACGCAGAAATTACTTGTTCCCTTTTGCTGTACTGTCCCCACCTCCCAGTGGTGGCAAGTACACTAAAAGCTCTGTAGCTCGTTAGTAATGCATCCCAGTGTTATTCTGTCACAATAATTATTACTGATGTTGTTTAGCAAACGAGGCCTGCTGTTTAGCAGTGTACGCCGGTTCTCTCTATAGCTTCTGGTGTTTACATAGAGGGTACTTCACGTGTTGTGTCTCAGATAGCAGCTGTTATTACAGTGCCAGTGCAAACTCAACCCTTAGGTATGCAGCAATGTGGCAAATAATTGTAGAGAGTTTTGAATTCACTCCTGAATAGAGTGGTTTCTAAGGGGAGAGCTTTCTGTCAGCTGCCTTGGAATCTTCACATTACCATTCTCTCTCCATGCACCTGAAAAACTCCTGAACTTCCCAATATAGTAGGTTTTCCTTCGTGTCGCCTGCTACTGTTATATTTTCTGAAGACTAGTAGATTGCAAAATGTAGGCTTTGCCGGAGGATCGCACGCGTTGCTGAGGAGGGCAGGGTGGTGTGTAGGGTCTGTAACTTCCACTCCAGATACGTCTGTGTCTTTAGGTCATTGGCAGCGAGCTGAACCTGTGGAGAAGCCACTCCTACACCTCTACACTGGCATCCCTGAGAACAGCGAGGTGTACATCACAAAATGCACATTTGACAAGCGGCACGCATCCCCCCAGTGACAGTGTGAAGCTCTGGTTGGCCTTTCAGCTGCTGCTGTGCTGCACAAAACAATCTGTCTCTGCCTTCCCAGCATTTCTGCTGCTGTAACTATCTCCAGGGGGATGTCACACAACAGAAAGTCTGTACCTAGATAGGTAACTTGTATCTAGCTGGCTATTTCTATCTATATCTAGATAGAAAGTTTAATATCTATTTGGTGCCAGCCAAACTGAAAAAACAGTGAACCCTTGCCCTGGATAAAAAGTGGCCGCCCAGCGTATTTCACCATGTCCTGCATTCCCCAAGCAGTGAATGTGGTTGAATCCCTCTGAAACGCTGTGTGGAAGGAGGATCTGTTGAAGCTGCATTCTCTGTCTGCCTGGGAAGCTGCGGACTGTGCTTTCTCCTCCATGTGAGGCGGGGAACGATAATTGCTCTCATCTAAGGTAGCGAAGTCTGATAATGGGGAGCAGTGGGGAGAAGGTGAATACTGACAGTGTAGAGCTGAACTGATAGTCTTCTGACTACCCCCATGCTCCTTCCCCTCTTACTCCCCCCGCTTTGAATTTATTTCTCAAAAGTTTCAGTAGCTGGTGTTTCCACACAGACAGGTATAGAAGCCCAGTTGATCCTGTTGGTGGCAATAATTGTTTAACAGTAGGCCACACTGGCTACAAGTCTTCATGTGGGAGCTCTATGGTGGTGTGGAAAGAAAAGAGAAATTTCTGATGATGTATGCATCTACTCAATTGGTTTAAATGCCCACAAGTCAAACTTCTAATGATTTATAGATATTTGATGCAGATCCTCAAGTGCTTTTAAGCTATGACTGAGCTGTCCCTCCCTGGGATTGATGTATTCTGTTTCTTTCTCATCTGGAGAAAACAGTTGTTTTCTGAGAATGCAGAGTCATGAAATGAATAAATATAATTTATAGGCGTAAATATTCTATGCATTTTTATCTCCCTTGAGGCAATAGTGTTCACTGTAAGATGAATTGTCATTGAAATCTACGGAGGGAAGTTGACCAGGAGGCTGACCAGAGAACATCTGCCTCTTGAAGTGCCACCCTTGCTCTTTGGAAGTGGCAATGCTAGAAGATAGCTGTGAAAAACAGTGCCTTCTGTGGTGGGGAGTTAACAGCGAGTGCCTTTGCCGAGGGAAGAACTGGAGTTCTCGGAGGAGAATGAAGGGAGAAAAGCCCGAGAACTGAAGGCTGCTGAAGCTGGGACTCTGTGACCCTTAGTCCTCTCTCCATGCGCTGTGCTACCCTCCAGCCGTCCCAGCTTGGCTTGACTCAGGCCCGAGGGCAGGTTGGGCTGCCTTTTGAAAGCTGCGTCGCGTGTGGTGCGGAGCTGGGCCACACGCTAACCGCCGGAGGGTACGTGATGCTGTGGAGGGGGGCACGGAGCGGTGGGACTCCGTTCGCTGGTACAAATTGTGCTCGAACTTTTCTTAACCAACAGCGAGCAAAAGGAGTTTATGTTGGGTCGGTGCTTTGTTACGTGTCTGTGACATTCCTCGTCCTGCTGTACCAACTTGTTGGGAGCCTCAGAGCTGTTTCCGTTACGCTGCGTGGACTTGAGGTATGTGTCTCTGCAGTCTTTTTCTGACTCGTGCTTTATGCTTTTTGTGTATGCATTGGAGGCTGCTTGGAATTTATACCAGAGTGGATTCAATTCAGTCAGCTGAGGATCTGGATAAGCTGAATTAAGGAGTATGGAAAAGGAGCAGATATTTCATGTGCTTAATGGATTGTGAATGTGGCCTAAAGAATGCCAGGAGGGACCCTTTAGACAGAGAAAGCCCTCAGATGCCAGTTGGTATATATTTTCCAATCAATGGTTTGATTTTTGGCATGTGCTGTGGACTTTGGTTTTGAAGGAGACGCATACATCAGAGAAAATATTGAGAACATGTGTTTTTCAGTTTGCAAATGGCAAAACAATTTCTCTGTTGAAAGAGGCTGATGGTGTTACTTGATCAGCTCACCATGCCTTGGTAATCAACAGTTTTGTTAGAAGAAATAGGATGGATTTAATGAAATGTTCTCTGGGCTGGCTGCTTCATAAGCTTTCTTTACTACTGCCAGGGAGCATGTGTTTTACCCCTCAATGACATTGTTGAATATAATTCATTTTTTATGACTATTGCCAGTGTTTAGGATTTCCTGTCTTAGGTGTGCTGCTCTCAGATCTGATTTATGAGACCCTTCAGTCATGCCTGTTGTGAATTCGTGCTACGCAGTTGTTGCTGGGTGAGCGCTGGGTCCAAGGCTTGCATTTTGTATGCCGATAGTTTGCAACGTTACATTTTGAAGTGGGATCAGAGTGGCGTAGGTCACGCATATCCCCATGGGGTCCATGGTTAACCTTCTCTTGTTGCCTGTTGAAGATGATGTGCAATCTGTTCTTTGGTAACTACAGAGTGAGCTGAGCCTTTCCCTGTTTTTGCCAGAGAAGCCCAATGACTTCAGGTTGCTGAAGCACTTGAAGGGGATCGGGATTGTGTTCGGTCAAGATAGGTGAAGCTGTGATGCTGAGGACAGGATTAATGCCATTTCACTGCAGGCACTTCACTGAAGAACCTCAGCTGAGAGACTAGCTACCCAAAGGCTGCTTCTGTAATTCGCAATGAGAAACTGGCACCTTTAGGGAGCAATTAGTTGCTTGTGAATTTTTAAATACTCTTTGGAGGTCTCATTTGCTTTCACTGTCTGCAGAGCAAGCAGAGGTTAGTTCAGTTGGAGCCCTGAATTTAGGAGGTACGAAGCCAAATGAGAGCTTTCTGACTTTTTCCTGCTCTGGGGCTGACTGTCCAGATAATAGTCCCTGAGATTTGTTTCATACTGATTTTCAGCCTGCCATATGGATACCGGGTGCTCGGATGAGTCTAGCTCACATGGGGGAAGAGGTTGTGCCCATGCTGTGATGTCCTGCCTGGTTCTGATCCGACCCCAGACCTTCAGCCCTACGGAAGAGCTTCCCTGGTAGGGTCTGCTGAGCTACAATGGAGTGATGCTGAGAGGCCGCCTCTGCAGGCAGCTCCCGCACCGGCTGGGGACTGCTGCAAGGCTGGTGGTGAGCCAAATGATGTGGCTCGTCAGAATGTCTTGCACCTCGTTTTCCCTCACCGCTGGTTGTCAGCGGGGTTTGAGCCGTGGGTGTGCAGCGGAGGCTGCGCAGTGTGAGCGAAAGGAGCAACACTGGCAGCTGCGAGGCTGAGGGTCTCTCTGGGGATAAGCCACAAACGGTGGCTGTGATGCATGTCGTTAACGTGTGTCAGCAGTGTAAACAGGCTGTGTGTGTTTGTGAAGACATGTTAGCTTACTGTCCTGTATCCCCTGTACTCTTCCATCGTGGTTTGCTGTGGCGTCCCTGGTACTCCTCTTTGCAGAGAGGCTGTGTGCAGTTCTCCAGCTCTGCTCAGGTTGTAGCCCTTTGCCTGAAATACACCTAGCCACAGATTTCAGTCTGCAAAACACTGCTGGTAAAATATATGCACATTTGAAAACGATGACTTCCCAGACACCAAGCCAGCAAGCTGCATACATCCCGTGCAACGAAAGGTGGTGGGAAGTGTTGGGTCTGTGTTCAGTAACGTGTCCCTCCTAGCGGTCTCACCTCTTTGCTCTGGAGTAGTGGCTGCCTTACTGTGTGCTCTTGGTAATACAGCAGTTGGTGTGTGGCATCAGGGACAGTGAATCAAGCACCGAAGTGTTCAGAGCCTGTGTATAACGTAACGGGACTCCCCAAATAAACCTGGCTGTGCAAGCGTTGTGCAGAGAGAGTTTTAGATTATTCTTCCGAGGTGCCCGTCCGAGGTGGCTCTGGAGAAGATGGCTGGCCCCCGCACGGCGCAGAGCCTGCTGCAGAACTGCGAGGGAGAGGCAGTCAGCTTTATCGCTGTATCTCAGTGTTTTCACTGGAGCTGCAACGCTTCCTTCCTCTGCTGGTTTTTTCCCAGCTGTAGGACGACAGAATACAAAGACAGCTTTAAAAGACAATTTCATGTAGCCTGATTGACAGTAGAGCCAAATTTCCAGTATCAGTTTTGTAACTGTAGGATCAATTACAACCAGCAGAGCTGCGATGAGGTGGAACCAAAAGCAGAATGGGACCCCAGGTTTTCAGACTGGAAAAACCCCGCTGAAGTGGAGTGAGTGGGGCTGGGTGTGCAGAATTGCATGAATATGAAGGAATGTCTTGTCTTGCTGTAGTCCCAGCTGAACGTCAGGGCTGTTTGCTCAGGATAGCAGCTCAAATCGGTGACTGTAGGTTACTGCTGGATTCCTGCCAGCGTGTTTAAATTAGATTCGTAGCCTGGGGGGTGGGAGGGTGTGAGCAGGAAGCCATTGTAGTTTCCATGCGTTGGCCACCAGTGTATTTCCATGAGCTGAAGTGTCTCTGGGGATGCTGAATATCACTGAAACATTTCCTGAGTTCTCTTAAGCTGTGCAATGGTATGTCCGAGACTGTTTTCCAAAGGACAGAGCTTTTTGTTTAGTTAGTGAGGTCTTGGTTAGTTCACTGAACTAGTATGCTTTTGTACTTAAAAGTACTGAAGAAGAGGTGGAAAATTGTGCAGGAAAAATGAAGTCCTCTGCCTTAGAACAGCTAAAAATACTGTAGTTTCTTTTATGCCCCCATATTATTTTGTATTTCTGTTTACTAAAATCCTCCAGAGATTGTGATTTGACAACTACTGTGTCAGAGCTAGGTTTTCTAGGCTGTAAATAGGTGAAATAATTAGGCAAGCATATGGTTTTCAGTGAAAGAGCAACAGCTGGAGCACCCGGGTGGAGAGATAAACGGTCCGAGGGGTGGAACCTCTCTGCTGGGAGGACAGGCTGGGAGAGCTGGGGCTGCTCAGCCTGGGGAAGGGAAGGCTGCGAGGAGACCTTAGAGCAGCTGCCAGTGCCTGGAGGGGCTGCGAGAGAGATGGAGAGGGGCTGGTGACAGGGGCGTGGGGTGACAGGACAAGGGCTGATGGCTTTAGATTCAAAGAGGGGAGATTTAGATCAGATGTCAGGAAGAAATTTTTTACAATGAGGGTGGTGAGGCCCTGGCCCAGGTCACCCAGAGAAGCTGTGGCTGCCCCTCCCTGGCAGGGTTCAAGGCCAGGCTGGATGGGGCTGGGAGCACCCTGGGCTGGTGGAAGGGGTCCCTGCATGTGGGCAGGGGGGTGCAACCAGATGAGCTTTAAGGTCGCTTCCAACCCAAACCATATTGTGAGTCTGTGATTGCTGCCCATCTCTGGGCAACTCACTTTGCATTGTGGCGTGTCTTTTCCGTTTCATGTCACTTAGCTTGTACAGCACCAAACAATAGCAGTGTGGTTTTAACTGGAGATCTTTAGCATTGCTGGGCACGTGTTCACCGCTGTCTTTGCCTGAGTTTGAGTACCAGAAGTACTGCTAGCCCCCAGCAAGTGAAAAAGGCAAAGCCAAGCCCCAGCGTAGCCCCTGATAGGCCGCTGCAGCGAGACCTGGCGTGCCGTGGTTGGGATAAGGTTTGGGCTGCTTTCCCACAGCATTCACAGAACGTGACGTGGTGCTTGTCCGGGAGTGTTGCCTCCTGATTTATCAACATATTACTTAGAAACCTACATTTTGGTGTCTTAGGGCATTTCAAATCAGTGGATTGATTTGTTTGTTTTTTAGTTTATCTGTTTGTTTTGGTCATGTCTTTCTCCTTTAAATTTTACATAAGCTGAATCAAAGCACAGGGCATTCGTGTGACTTACTCCTGAGTCACAGTCCTCTGTGTTAACCACAAACCCACAAATCTCTTGTTTGTCCCTGAAATGTTTACTCCTCCTTTTCCTTTCTTTCCTAATCTGTTGTTGGACTCCCACATCTCTCTATCTTCTTTGTCTCTGCCTTCGGCCATCCCTCCCTCAAAGTTTCCATTGACCCTTTTCCCTCAGAGGTTCAGTGTCCCGTCTCGGCACTCCCCTCCTTTGTCTCAAGATTTCTTGGCAGTCTGCAGTATCTTTTGCGTATACGGACTGGATCCTGGTGGTGAAACGTGTTGCTGCTAAAGGCAACATATTCTTGCTCTGAAAGAAGTGCTGTGTTAGCCACGAATAGGTCTGTGCAGGAGACGATGGGGAAATCTTCCCCTCGCTGCTTTCAGCGTGTCTGCTGGCTGATGTTTGCCTTGGCACGAGTGCGGGTGGCAGGAGGGATGTGTGTCGCTCTCACTTTGCATATTGGCCATGTGAGTGAGTACATTTCTAGAGGTGGTTCTGGGTATGAATTGGGCCAAAGGAGTCTGATATTTTGTTCTCTGGAATTTTGGCCGAATCTATGGACGTGCATTTTCTTAGGTGTAGCTGTATTGGATGAAAAAATTACTGCTCTGCACTGCTATCTGCTTCCCTCGTCTTTGAGGCTATGGCCTTTCCTGATCCCCAGCCATGAGAGCTGCTTTGCTGTCCCAGAAAAATGGTTCAAAAAGGGTCCAGGTCAGCAGAGAGTGCTGGAACTTGCCGGGCTTGTGAGCTTGGTTGGAAAGCATGTGCGTGAGCCGCTGTGCTGCCCAGCACCGGAGACGATGGCTTACGGTGGGACGGTTCTGGAGAGCAGGGCTGGCACTGCTGCGGCGGGAAGGGAGTGGGTGGCCCCAGCACTAACGAGCTGAGCTGCAACGGCCGAGCGACACAGGATCGGGGAGCGTGCAAATCCAGACGGTCTCGGAGTGCTGACAGTGGGAGGAGAAAGCCTGGCTGCTTTGTGGATCGAGCTTTGTTCCGAGTGCTACTGTTGCTCATACTTGGGGTGTGAAAAGTGAAGATCGTGTCATTGCTGTAAACAGTCAGCCCTTTCCCTGCCCTTGAAAGTGTGACTGAATATTGTTCTGTTACCCAAAGGGAACCATGGCATAGGAAGATAAAAATAACGCGTGCTGGCTAGATTGCATTTTAAAGAATTTGGCAATGGTGTCACTTCAAGCAAATCTTTTCAGCCCCTGGTGGTTCCGCATAGCCACCTACACTGCTACGTAACGGTGTGTTTGCTGTTAGAGGGAAAGCGCGGGAATACTCCACGGCGCAGAGGTGCGTGGTTGGTTATGGAGTTGGAGCCCGAGCTTGCCGAGTGGTACGAGAGGGTGAATTTGTCTCCATAAAGGGCGTGAGGGAGGCAACTTAAGAGATGTTGTTGCACGCCTACTTCGTGGGGATGAGTCTTGTTTTGTGAAGAGTATGGTTTGAGATGAAACAAGCAAATAAGAAAAGCCCAAAGTAAGGGAAGCGTGTTTTGAATTAACTCTTTAATTTGCATAAAGCTCGTTTAGAGGTAGATTTGAAATGCACAAAACTTTTCAAACTTCAGAAATTTTGGCTGTGGATATTTATGTGATGACTCAAGCCCATCTCACCTTGAGTGTTGTAGCTACGTGGTATTAAACAGTTTCTTAGTTACTTGCAGTGAAACGTCCCATTGTGTAGATATAAAAGCCATTTTTTCCACTTTGTTGTTCTATCTCGTTGTACAGGTTTTGATCTCAGGTAACATGGAGTAAATCCAGAGTAATTCCATTACAGTCAGTGATGTTAGTTTGGATTTACACCAGTATTTGGATTTACACCAGTATAACTGAGGTCAGGGTCTGGCTTTGGTTGTCTGCTTTCTTAATCGGCTAAATATTACAAGTATCCAAAATATCCTTTCACACCTCCTCTTCAGACCTTGCTGGCTCCTCCTACTTTCCCAAATTCCAAGAGTAACAATGTAGGTGAAATTCACTTGATGAAAGGTTGTTTGAGCAGGGTCTGGTTTTTATTAGCTCAGCTGTTTTTCATTTTTTCAGCACTGTTTGAAGTTTCATTGTGCTCGGGGACAGGATCTGAATTCATCATGCTTTTCCTACTTGAGTCAACTTTGTCAATTAGAAGTGCGGTGTTTTAAATTACAGGGCGCTCTCCGACGTTATCATTGAGTGAGGATTGTATGCCTCGGTGAGATTTCAAAGCAGTTTGTAACTCCGAAGATCAGCAAAAGGTTGTGCCTGGAGGCGTTCCTGTTAACCAGCAACATAACGTGTTTGAAGGAGCTCAGTAAATGAGAGGTGTGACTTTGGAGAATGAGAGGAATTAAATTTTTCCTGGTTTTGTTTATATTTCCTGACATTATGCTAGCTTCATAGAAGTGTACTCTGAGCTTTATTACAGTGTGTTTTAATATACCACGTGTGAGAGACATCTGGAATTTCATCTAGGTTATTCTGTTAGTTAAACTGGTTTATTACTAAGGTTCGATGTTTGGACAGTTGTATCTGTGTTTATGTAGTTCAGCTGGTACACTGGGGTCTTGGTCCACATAATTATGCCAGAAAGGAATCCAGAACATTTGTGTTAATGTCTTTACAGTTAGATTTCTACTGGTACAGTGTCTCTGCCTTCATATGTGAGTATAAAAAATCCTGCCCAGAATATCCAGCTCTTACTCTAGGGATAAAAAAAGGATGGGAGATGGGAAACGTCACCTCCTTCACAGTTTGGGGACCTTGGGCACAAACTCAGTCTGTAGTTAAGCAAAACACTTAAGAATGTTTTTGTATATGTTCTGTTGATTTTGATACGATTTTCACGTATGCTTAAGTGTTTTTCCGAGTGAGGCCCTGAAGACTTGCCTCTTGTAACAAAGAGAATCTTTGGCAGAACTAGTGATCTAAGCCTGAGTGATGCGGTCTTAATCACTTGGATGCCGTTTTGTACTGCAGACACCTGAGCAGGAGCTTCACAGAGAGACTGAATCACTATTCATGTCTGGACCTGAATGTTTCCTGAATCCCATGTAGCGACAGTCTTCACCATGACTATACCAGTGGGCAGTTCGTAAAAACAGATGGCTCCTCGGTCCTACACAACGGGCTTCTCTTTAAAGAGCCAGTCATGCTCTGATGGTCTTTGTTCCTCGGCGTTAGTGTTCAAGAAAGGTAGCCTGTTAATGTACGGGGGAATTTCATGTTGGTTTGTGAATGCCATGAAGAACTGCATATTTTTGTTGTGGGTTTGAGCCTTCTTTTGGATGCCCGAAGTGAGGCATGAATGAGAAGCTCTGAGTAGCTGTAGCACAGCCATCAGTTCATCTACCTGTGCTTGCTACTTAGAAAAGGCTGTGCTGTGGGCTGGAGAGCTGCTCTGGTTTCTTGGGCCGTCCCAGGCAGTGGAAGCCTGCCTCATGGCTGGAGTGAGAACGTTCTGCAGAGCATGGTCAGAAGCAGAAGGAGGTTGGCAGAGGCAACCTTCCACAGAGACTGCTCTGTGAGGAAGAGAAGCTGTTCCATTATCACGTGCCATCCCAAGGCCTGAGGCTTGCGTGGGGCAGTGAAGTCCCGCTGAAGGGGTGGCATGCAGAAGTCTGTTTTCTCTGGCTCTGAACTGCTTGTGCTGATTAAGTGTCTGCGGTGAAGACGCTCCTTTTCTAGGACTGCGCTTCCTGGCTTCATAGCTAGGTTGTGCCTGGGCAGCATAACGAGTGAACCAGAGCTCTCGTGACTCTGAGGCCTTCTTTTGGAAAAGTGGAAAAGAAAATATGCTTTTGGTTGACTTACACAAGCAGTGCAAGCCAGGTTGTAGCGTTGGTGTTTGGAGCTCAATGGCTCCAACGCCACAGATCCAGATTCCCCAAAGGAGAAAGCTTTGTGCTCTGTGCTGTATAAACGGGCTGAACAAGTTATTGAAAATAATAATCATGGTGAATGCTTCCATTTTTAAAATTTAATCAATTGCTAAATAATTGAAGGTGAAACTTGGAAATACAAGGGTCAAGGCAAATGAGTTAGTCTAAGCTAACTTCTGTCTAAATGTAGATAGTGGCATTACTTCGAACAAAATTTAAAAGATGAGCAAAGAGGAAACAAGGTTTCTGCATAATGTATTCCTGTTTAACCAATTTAGGTTATCCTCATGTGAAATGAAAAAAACCTATTTTGTTTAGGGTAAAAAAGTTAATGTTCTCATATTTATTTTTTCCCCTCCTCACATCTGCTTTTTGAATTAGTTTGGAGCATGCCTGCATTTTCACACTAGTAAAACTCAGTGGAATTTTATAATCTACAGATAATATTTAATGTTTCCCTCTCTTCCACAGCTTCCTAAAAACCACTGAGCACTCAAACCTGTATCAAGAGCAGAAACATTCTCATGATTTTCGTTTTTTCTCCTTCCAACGCCACGAAACAGCTTTCCTATCGCCGTTAACCTCCTGCTCTTGTCAGGCATCCCGCCACGCGTTGGGATACACAGTGCCACATTCCTGTGGTCAGTGCCAGGGCAGCGAGCCCTTGCAAAGGGGCAACAGAAATCTGCACGGCACGGGATGCTGCTGCCTGCAGCCGATTGCGCTGGCCTGTGCGGTGCAGAAAAGCGTGGGTAAATCAGGATGAATGAGTAGCTCCCCAGTCAAGCTCTCAGGAATCTTGCTGTAGTGAGCTGCCCAGAGCTCTGCTCGCGCAGAGGAGTTGGCAGAAGGCAGTGTGTTTGTAAGGGAGCTGCCAGTGGCGAGGAGACAAATGCCGCTTCTGGGGCTCGCGGGTGACATCTCAGCACTGCTGCCGGCCACGTGGCAGGGCCTGGAACCGAACTGGACCGCTGGGGTAGCTGTGAGCTCTGCTTTGTGGGCTTAAAATTGGTTTCTTGTAAAACACTTCTGGTGGGTTAATTAATTAATTAGGGCTACGAGGATGGTGAGGGGACTGGAGCATCTCTCCTAGGAGGAGAGGCTGAGGGAGCTGGGCTTGTTCAGTCTGGAGAAGAGAAGGCTGAGAGGGGACCTTAGAAATGCCGATAAATATCTGCAGGGTGGGTGTCGGGAGGACGGGGCCAGACTCTTTCCAGTGGTGCCCAGCGACAGGACAAGGGGCAATGGGCACAAACTGAAGCAGAGGAAGTTCCATCTGAAGATGAGGAAGAACTTCTTCCCTCTGAGGGTGACGGAGCCCTGGCCCAG
>Ga0065711_1043613_pt1 | contig 14622 bp, 8 predicted proteins | sample Hoacrofraction12_FD_59098 | JGI IMG/M metagenome (GOLD analysis project Ga0065711, IMG submission 59098) | Hoatzin crop microbial communities from Cojedes, Venezuela - Epithelial fraction 12 v2 (version 2) | ecosystem: Host-associated > Birds > Digestive system > Esophagus > Crop | place...
GTGAAAACAGTGCTGTGGCAGGAAACAACAACGTGGCAGGAAGGAAGTGACAGTGTGGCAGGAAATGGTGATGTTCCCCCTGTTCCAGTGTCCCGAGCTCGTCACTCTGCCTTCCCAGCAGGGTTCCGTGTCAGCTGCTCCCAAAGCTCACTTCCGGATCGGAACCTGGGTTGCTCAACGCACAAAACTATGTCCCCTCTCGTCCAGCCAGGACTCCACAGTCTCCTTCTTCTCCAGTAAATTACACTTCTAGGGCTATGGTCATTGCAGACTGTAATACCAGACTGTAAGGCTGGCTGGGTATCTCTACATTGTAACGCAGCCTGTACTGTACTTTGAGATTCAATAGGCTTGAGAAATCAGTAATGAGGCTACACTGAAGCTGGTGGCCTAATGATGCTGCACTGTAGCATCTTCATGGTTTATAGACTGTTTTAGAGAAACTCAGAAGTGGGCTGAAGGAAGAGCACAGACGGATGATTGTCTGGAATTCATTTGTCTTTCACTATCACCTGAAGAGAGAGTGGGCTTTTTTTTTGTCTGCTTGGGTTTTGCCTAGGTAATTTATACAACACTGATTTCCATAAGGTAAAGGGGTTATATGGTTTGGCTGGAATCTATGTCAATCTAATGAAAACTTACCTCTGAGGGTAAACTCCAGCTAAACAAATCTGAAGGTATTTAACAAAAAAAAGGAAAAGATGAAAAGAGCAACTGAGTGCCAAAATAAGGTTTGTGAACAAAATTAATCAAGACATCAAAGCACATGAGGAAAAAAAAATCTCTAATTGCCTACAGAGCAATATCAGGGACCTGACTAATGAACAAAAGGAATCAGAATTGCTCATTAAAGGGCATGTATTTCAGCTAGCAGGTGTTATTGAGATGTCGTGGGAACATTTGCATGGGCAACATTGCTAGAAGTATAGGGTAGATCCAATTTCAGATGAATCATGTGGACTGAAGGACAGAAGTTTCACAGGGTCAGAAATTACTGGTTCATATCTGGGAAACACAGTGTCTTGGGTTCTTAGGTATCAACTATTCCAATACTTAGAGCTGTAATTGGTGTTCACTTCCAATCGCAAAAAAAACCAGACTAGAGAACAGGATACACACCATCTTACACAGCCACGGATAACTTAGTCATGAGGGAATAAAGCATTATCACGAGGGCTTTTGTTCTGCATGACACGGCCAATACTAGCCTATCTATGTAGGTTCATGTCGGAAGTCAGATGTATTCATTCAGTACAAATGAATTTTGTATTAGGCCTCATCTGGACAGATAATTAGGGTTTGAATCACAGAGCCAGAAACTTGCAATAAAGTGATGTGTTGGCATCACAGAAAGGGGCTCGCTGTGATCTATGTGGTCATGTGGACATGATCATACAGTACAGATGTAATCACGACTTTTTATGTTGCCTTTGTGCAAACAGAATGAGAAACAAAAATATTATTGATAATGAATAGTGTTCTTGAAACTGAAAGCAAAGTAGAGGAAATGAATCATTTGGAAAAAGTAATTTGACAGAACTATGTGAACATTACCGGAAACTTAAAATCAACACCAGAAATTATAATCCCTCTACTTAGATGAAATTAACGAAGGCAGAAAAAAATTGGTTAAGAGACAAAGTGGAAAAATATGCAAACAAAATAATATATAAAACCCCGTTATTTATGTGTTTGTTTTCTGTATACATATGTATATATCTATATAAAAATTAGAAATATTTGTCTTCCGGTATGGATATTATAGACATATTCACAAGATAAGACCTTTCTCATGTTTTGACTGATGTGAATTAAAAGCAAGTAATGGAGGAACACTGAGAAGGAAGGCAAAAGGAGAAGCAGCCTATTGCAGGAAAGTCTGAGTTAACTGTAACTTCATAAAGCAGAGCCCAAACAAAGAAAATTCTAAGAATAGATAGAAATTATAGAATTGTCAATAATCATAGATACAAGGCAGAACACAGAAGTATATTTATCTACAGCAGGAAAAAACTACATATATCATAATTATGTCATGTTATGATAAAATACTTTCTCTCCCGGAGTAATTTAGGATTTTTTTCAAACAGCCGGGATTCAATAGGAGCAATTTACAGAACACAGACTTCGTATATGCAAGAACATTTCAAGAGTCGCGTGAACAGTGATCACAACAATTTTTAGCAAGCTTAGACTAGTTGAGAAATTCTCGCAACTTTAAAAGGAATAGGTAGAGCAAACTGATTAACTCCAGACCCTTCCACAGGACTTCAGCCTCAGATGAACAGTGACATGATACCAGACATGTTTAAAAACATATGAACAAAGGTTGCACACACAACGTAATACTGACCAGGGTAAATTATGTGGATTTAGAAGGTGGCACTGATGCCACTGCCTGGAATAGATTGTCCAGTTCCAAAGCTCCGATGGAGGCTTATGAACCGGAATTGGGTCAGAGAAGAACCATGAGATGGTTTAAAGGAGTAAAAAAACCCAGTTCTTGAAGAAGATCCTGGGAATTTATTCAACGATCAAGTTGAGAGATGGCATAGTCACAGTTTCTGAATATATGCTTGAGAAAGAGACTTTTGAGAAGTGAAAGCTCTTTTGCAGAGTGGGCAGAATACCTAAGTAAGTCCAGTAACTGATAACTGTTCGTAAGTCATGAGCTTGTGTCAAGCGCCAATAAATGTCCACCACAGTTTTGTTGTTATCACCTATTTGTGAAAATTTTGACAAGCCAGTCAGGATGCAGTCAGTTCTGCTTGCACTGAGTCTTCATGCCCACACTGAACAAACTGGTAGAATAAAATCTCAAGTACTTAGCATAGACACCAGACTTTTGGCTGATCTTGCTATCCAGAAGGACAACAGGGAGTCCGAAGTTAGTTTCTGTGTCTAATTAAGGTGAACTGCTGTAATATTACATGCACAAAGTCACAGTGAATTTGATTTTCTGTGATAACAGCTAAACGAAGTAGAAGACTGTGGTTAAAACCACCTGCTGTGTCCAGGAATGTGCATTTCTGCTGCCAAAGTCTACCCAGTCAAGCACTACACAAAGGCACCAGGGGAAAACAGGTGGTGGGAGTCCTGGCTGCCTCGGTGTTCTCAAAGTTGGGTTAATTTTTATTTTTTTTTTAATACTTTAAATCAACTACACCACAAAAGCAGAAGTGTCATGTCACAGCAACAGGAGATTTGATCACCTTTAGCAACCTATCTTCTGATGAGCTGGGTTGTGGATGACGAAGAGGGGAGGCTACCATCTGCATCTCTGCTGAGACACCAGTTCTCCCACAGAGCCCGTGGTCCGGGAGCAGCAGGTGGGCACTCATGCAGGCTTTGCCTTCCTTAACATGCCAGGCAGCATCCCAGGGCTGTATAAGAGCTGTGCTTTGCTAAGCTTATATAGCATCCCAGAGTAACAGTAAAAAACACAGTTTTCACTTCTATATTTGCCCTTTCTTGCCACAGGTAGGCCAGCCATTTTCAGTTAGAACCAATAAAAGGACACAGAGACCAACACTCAGCTAAATGTTTAGCACTGATGTTCATGTTGTGAGGACTGTGACCATCGTGTTTCAGCAGTTCACTTCAAAATAACTATATGTGGGCCTACTGCAGTTGGGAACCTCCTTTTTTCAGATATGCTGTTGTTTCTTTATCCTGACCCTTGGATGCTCGTGTGTGAGATACTTTGCTCAGTTGTGTTTGTGTAATGCATCCTGCCTATCAACAACATCAGGTTGTTAACCCATGATTTGATTCACTGGTTGTCCTCCTTCCCTACTTGTAGTACAGCAACAGGAAATTAAAAGTGTTTATTTTCCATTCTCTATTATTCATGGCTCTTGATAAGCCTAAACCCTTTTACTGATCTTTTCTTCCTCAAGAATTTCTTGGCTACCTCATTTCCACTCACGTGCTGTTAATCATTTTCTTCTCCTACTACCCTTTTTGAATTGTGATCATCATTATACCAGCTGAATGCAAAGTATTTATTCATATCATATGCCAAGTCTTATTTTTGATTCCATTCTTCAGATCTCCCAACAATCCGTATGCCTTTTGAGTCACCACTATGAAGTATGCAGAGGTTTTTCACAGATGGCCAAGTGTTTACAATTAATGGAGAACCTAGCAAGTGTATGAATAATTCCACGTGCTTATTAAAAGCTGAATTACTTACATTTGCTAATGCATTTTTTATTTGCCATTATGTGCCCTTTCTTTTTTTTTAAACCTTCTGAAGATCTTATCACCTCCATAGTTTGGAGGGGACCACCTCCAGACATTACAATCCAAGTAATGCTATTACCTGCGACTGTTGACATCCCAAATTTCAACCTGTTTCCAAGTCATTAATAATCATAATAAACAGCGATATTCCTAGATGCTACCCCCCCCCTAGATGCAGAGGGTTATGAGACCACCTAAGCCTATAAAACTGTCAGGTTATTGTCTATGACAGTCACTAAATTTAATTGTGAACTTAATGTTGAACATTTCCATTAAAGGTTCACTCATCCGTCTCACACACTTTTGAATAATCAAGGAGTATCAATAGCTCTAACCATGGGAAGCAACCAGCATCTCTTGCAAAGCTGAAAATTTGGTAAAGAAAAAGACAGCACCTGAGCTGCAGATGGTGGATTACAGCAAAGAGCAGATGCTTTTGTTGAGAAGATGGGAAGATTATCTGGGAGTTCTTCGTACTGGATTATAGTGAAGAGGTATTGAAAAGCAGCATACATCAGAGTTGTTGCTGCTCCCACTTGTTCTCTTTAGAGCAGAATTTCAGTTGGCTGAAGCTAGCTGCAGTGTCTCATTTTACTAAATTAAAGGCGTTTTTTATGAAGCCAGACTTGGCTCCTTGGTTTCTTTTCTGATCTTTCTTTCCTACAATTACAGAATAGCTAAGGTTGGAATTGATTTCTGAAGGTTACATTGTCTGACCCCTTGCTCATAGCAGGTCTAACAGCAGTTGGAGCAGGTTGCTTGTGGTCATATCCTTTCAAGTTTTAAACATCTCCAAGGATGGAAATCCCACAGCATCTCTTGGCAAGCCCTTCCAGTGTTTCACCACCCTCATTTTGATCCCTTCTAAGCTTCCTCATCCTACAATTTACCACTTTCAGTGAGAAGAGGACAGATGTTCTCTTCTAAACGCAGAAAAGAATGTAAAATATCCTGACAATTGAGAGCAGCTCTGTAATAGCAAGTACTTCAGTTTAAACTATTCTCTCAAAAACCTTCCTCTACTATTAATAACCTCTGTTTCTCAGCTGCAGTGAGAGAACTAGATCCAGACAGGTTCCAGCTGTGCCACCTGGAAACAACAAAGCAGAGACCACTCACCTCCCCAGACCATTAACCATGTGAAATTGGAAGGGTGTGATGTAAAAGGCAGTATAGAACACTCCTTAGTTCTTAGACAAGGAGTGCCGCTCCCACACACTGCTGCTGTAGGCTCTCCTCTTCCTTCTGTCCTACAGACAATTGTTATTACAGGCCTGGATATGGCCTTCTTAAATGACAGTTCTTCAGCTGTCACATAAACATCATGGTGTCAAGTCTAGCCCTTCACATATCTCCTTTAGACAGGGATAAAATATATCATTTTAGAAAAGGTATTTATGTTATATCCTCAAAAGTCATGTACCTTGACCTTCCAAGCAGCTGTCTCTTTTAGGAGCATTGGAAAAGAAGGGAGAAGTCCTTGTTTGAAGGAACACACTTTTTCTTCCTTATTCATCTACTTGGCATCCCAAGCACATGAATAAATAACTCAAACACTGTTCAAGTTTCTCCACAGTGAAGCAGATGTTGTTTATCTGCAGCTCCCTTCTCTTCCCCACCCCCTTTTTTTATTTATTTTTTTTTTTAAGGTCACAGGTGTACCTAAAATCTACAGGTCTCCTGCTGGTGTCTACATAAAACCTGCTCCTTTCCACTGTCTGTAAGCATTAGGCAGAAGAGGGCTGCATAGCCACCCTTGGGGTGTCCTAGCCCTCTTGGGTGTGTGAGACAAAACAAGGAAAACAACTTAGGTGAGATATCTAACCCTGGCTGACCCACTCTAGCAGCCCCAAGGGCCACTCAGTATCTGGGCACTGCTCTTGGCTCAGGGCAACCTACAGCCTGCTCAAGACAGCAGAAATGGATGGAGGGACTGGCTATGGATCTGAGACAGGTTATCGTCTTTGTGTAGGAAAACTTGTTTCCCTAGGTAGGATTCCTACCAGGGTAGATGAAATGAGTAGAAAAAAAGCACAGCATTATTGTCTTTTCTGTTTAGTTTTTTTGCTTGGTTTTTTTGAGGTTTGGTTTTATGGTTTTTATTTTTTTGAGTAGCCATTACATTAATGATGAGAGACCCTTCAGTTTTTTTTTCCTAACCAAGAAAAATAAGCTGATGGTCTGGACTCATGTGCAACCATATGTGAACAACATATATGTTTCATCTTTTGTCACAGATAATTGTATCATTGCCACCAATACCATCTCATACTTGGATGTGATCAATGCGCCAATGAAAAGTGGCAGGCTGAAATGGAACACAAATTACAATTGGCAAAAAAAGTGGAGGATAAGAGCACGGCGATGGTTATGCTTGCTTTTGTCGCCTGTCAGCTGTACTAAGGCCCTGTGATATATCTGAGCATGAAGTCCACAGCCCCAGAAAACCCCAGGTAACATGGAGCACTATAGCTGCCTTGGTCAGCAAGCCAGCATGCTGCATGTGTAGCAAACCCCTCTCTGAGATACATACAGGCTTTCCATAGCATCTAGATGGAAGCTAAACACACTGATATAATCAACATGCTCGAAAAGTTGTGTCCAAGATATATCAAAAAGCCCACTCTGTACATCTGAAAGAAAGACTGGCTTTGACATCGCTGTACTTTCGGTTTCGGTACACAGGACCTCAGTGAGCAGGGTGGATCCTTCCCATGCACGCCCTGTTGGAAGCCTCTCACTGCGATGGAGCTCCTCACCTGCTGCTGCCTGAGACCCACCTCTGACCTCTTCAGTCTCAGAGCAGCACATGTATTTAAAGACAAATGAAAATGTCTTCAGAAAACAAAATATTCTTCTGCCCTTGCTCCTCCCTGTGAGGGAAGGATTACAGTACAAACTGGGCATGATGGATGTTCGACATTATACATAAGTGCTCAGATGCTCTCCATATAGCATCAGAAAAACATATAGATTAAAACATAAAATAGCCTTCTCTACTCCCTGCCTGCTTCTGCCATATTATTGCCCCTCTCTTCCCTCACTTCCCCTGTATCTCCCATGGCAGTGTGAAATCCTGCTTGCCACCGAGCACAAACACTGTCAGCCTTACCTTTCTTCTTCAGTCCTCTGCCATGTCTATGGAGGGAACATTTGTAGGCCAGTTGGTAGCAGTGACATGCCATGGTGCTACCCTGCCACAGCATTGCTTAAAGTGCCTTTGTTCAGTTGACTCAAAAGGAAACGCTTGTTTTGGATTATCTATGAAATGTTCAGGTAAGGTCTAGCCAACTCTAATATTTCTTTAGCTGTGCCACTTCAACTATCACTCATATTGTGTGAAAAACTTGCAGGTCTTTATTACTAAGCATAACACTCCACAGGGCTGCAGGGAGGATTTTGCAGGGGGAAGGAGTTGTTTCCTACCCAACTGTTACTTTCCACCTCATGCCCCGCAGAGTAAATGGAAGTGATTGCAGCCATCTCAGAATGCTGCTGCTGCCATCTCCTGAGAAAAGCTAGGCTGAGCATGTTTAATGTAGTTACAGAAGCTGCTGCAGCTGCCAGAACATCTGCCTAACCGCATCCAAATAAAAATGGAATCTTTTGGCTGGACTACACTAGGCCATAAACAAGTTATATCAAAGATTGCTGTTATGAAACTAAAAATACAGGATCCAAAAAATGTATGTCTAGCAGTTTCCTGGAAATCTCATTTAGAGACATAGCATTAGATGACAGTATATGAGGTGGTTAATCTCTGCTTCCCAAAGGCACACAGGACATCCCTGCTCTACCGAGCCATGGAGGCCTCCAAGTCCAGCTAACTGGGAGAGCTGAAATTTGGAATTCAGAGACATAAATGCTGTTTGGACCTTAAGCTGAAATGCTTACCTTTGTTACATTTAACCCTAAGAATAGAGATTTTGAGGAAAACTGTCACAAACTACCATAAATATAAAGAAAAAATCAAGTGATAATCTGAAGTCTACTGAAGTAGTCTTAAATCACTATTGAGAATAGTATTCCGGCTCCTTCGTCGCTTAGGTAATATCAACAGCCCCATGAAAGCCACTTTCTAAAATTCCCGAATCCAATGATTTATTTTTCCTCTCTCTTTCTTCGTATGTGAATATAGGATTGCATATATTCTCACAGACAACAAAATGTTTCATATTTTCTAGAAGAAATTATGTTTGTCTGAAAGGCTTTCCCAGCACCTTCTTTTTCAGCTATTGAAAGAAGTATCTCATAGTTCAAAAAATGTTCTGAAGCTACGTATTATATACATACCCCTCCCAAATAAGGGATGGTAGATAATAGGAATGTCAATCAGTTCTAGGGTTTTCTTCATTAGCGGCATCTTGAGACAGAGGCCTATGCATGAAGCACATATTGTCTTCTGCACCCTGCTGTCGTTAATGAGATTTCTTTGCCATTCATTCCTTAACAATAATGCTCATCCTGACCTTTGTAAAGTACTTCAAGATGCTGCTTCAAAAGCACTAAGCAAGTACTAAATAATATTATCTGATTATTATAACTCCAGTGACAGCTATGGAAAAATGTTTTCTGTGTTTGCCCAGAGCTAATGACTACTTAACAAATATCACTATAGTAACACAACTATTTCTAATTTTCTTCCAAATTGCCAATGAGACTTTGCTTCACTTTCAAGATGAGATGTTTCTGCTTGTACATTCTGTAACTGCATTGAAATTCCACCATTTTTTACAGTGCAAATTCACCTTTCTTGGTCACAGAAGTGGCAGTGCAGCTATCTTTTCCTCTGGCAAGCAATAAAGAAAGAGAATAAAACTCCTTTGAAAAGACTCAGTCTGAGAGCTGAAGAAGAGTCTTGGAGCCTCTGCTCTCATTTTCCTATCTCCCACCCAAATGAATGTCTCCTGTCTTATGCCCTGCAGTGTCTTCCTGTAGGCTACAAAATAGGAGCTACTTAGTTTTGGCAGAGTACTATATAAGAGTGAAAGGTTGTTTTTTAACTTCATATTTCTTGGTCAGCAGAGAGAGGGTGGTATATGGAATGGACAGGAGCACTGGGGAGCCAAGACCTCACAAGTCATTTGGTTTTTTGACTACTAACCTATCTCCATGGGTAAGGTACGGGGCTACTTCCCAGAGCCTGCTGCCCTCTCCTGCTGCTGCAATGGGTCTCACCACGGCGCTGGCAGAACAGCATAGCCAGTGCTCAGGCAGTGACCTGGAGGGGATGTCGCTGGCTGGGTCACTGTCGCCGTACACTGCTCAGCTGTGACAGCATCTGCTCAGCCTTCAGAGCCAGAAAGGGACACGATGCTGTCCTCGCATGCTCTGAGCAGCGAGCAGCCTTCTGGGGAGGGAGGAGACGGGCAATTGAAACGCATCGGGGAGAGAACGGCAGCCAAACTCAGTGTCAGTGGGGACAGCAGGGAGAAGAACATGTAGAAAGGAAAAAGAGGAAGAAGGGGTGTGCTAAATGACAAAAGGGCAGAGAGGGGAGAGGGCAAAATGCAGAGGGAGACAAAATACCTGTGATGGTGTCAAGAGCTATTTTCTTACCTAAAACGAATCCAAGAAAAAAAAAACAATTAAAAAGGCTAAAACCCAAGTTCCTGGAGTTGTCTAAGCATGTGCCTTCCCTGCTTTGGGAATGGCAGGTCCCAGAGCAAGCTGCAATGTCTGTCTCAGCAAAGCAAATATGACCCTGTTCTGCAGCTGACATTGCTGCTGCAGCCTGAGTGAACTGTGAAGGAACCTGCGCTAACATCAAAATGCTGCTTTCACATAAAAATGACCTTTACAGGAAATTCCTCTGTCTATGCCTCTGAGTGTTTGGAATAATTTCAGTAAAAGCTTATCTCAAAAATTCCACTAGAAAGAAATGCTCCATGTTTTCATTCCAGAAAGTAGAAGTAGTTTTGCTCATATTGTCTGAAACAGATCAGAGCAACCATCTGCTTTATCCGCTGCCATCTTCCTCAGTTCCTAACAGTTTTTAGACCATCTTCAGCTTTAGGAGGTGTTCTTCTGTGGGAGTTGAGGGTAGCATGGGTATTTCCCCAGCATCAGAGGGATGCTAGGACACCCTACCCACTTTGGCTGCAGCCAGAACATTCAGGGCTGTCGGGGAAGCCTGGAGCTCGAGCCTCACAACAAGCCTTTCTGGCTCTGCAGCAACAAGCTTCACGCTGTGGGTCCTCAACAAACTTCACCAGGTCTGCAGACCTTTGTAATCCTGCTTCTGAAGTAACTGCCTGGTCAGGTGGCAGGAAACAAGGCCAAAAATATCCTCGGCTTGTGGTAAGTCCAAAGTTTATTTACTCTGGTATTCTTTAGTGCATTATTTTGGTTTCAAAGGATGGCCTTTTTAGTTGGAAATTTCCTGACCAGCTGTGATTTGATACTCAACAGGTCTGCTAAGAAAACCAAGGGGAGAGAATCAGCAACAAGGGCAATCTTGTGAATGTGAATAGGCAAATGAACCAGAAATCCTTTTTTCTCTTTATCCTGCTCCCCCAGGGGAAGGACAAGAACAGTACTCAGCGTTCTTGCACAGGCGTGGAGGTTTCTGTGGATATAGGTGTAATTTCTGCTCACCGTAGTACGTCCCTGATCATTAGGCAGAAAGTTTCAACATAACATGGCCTTTAAAGCATGGATATTTGTTCTAAGGTTTATACTGAGTTTCAGCCCTGTGTTTTATGTTTTGATTACCATGCAGTTCAGAAAACCCACAAGTATCTTGACACCTGGTAAGATAACGTTATGATTCATAATAAAAGTTACCTGACTGATTCTGATATACGGCAAGGGATGGTAACAGCTAAATCATACTGATATTCTTCCAGTATGAAATATTTCTTCCAGCATGCCCTGTAACATTTGATATAGCTTATCTATCTTCCTCTAGGTGGAGTAACCTCATGCAGCTCCTCCTGCAGCTACAAAGAGGCACTCAGGTTTTATTGCTAGCAGCTGCTCCACTCCAGAAAAGGAGGAGGCTTCCCTCCATTCTGCTTAGCAACATAGTCTGAAGGTTTTATTCAACTTCAGAGAACATTACAGCAGGCAGTATGGCATCCTAGTGAATGCTGTGTCTAAGCATGCAATTAAATTACAATTCTTGAGTGTAATATTCTGCACAGTTTCTATAAACATTGTTCAGCTGAATCTTGCAGCAGTTAGTTGACCATCTTAACCTCTAAAGACAGTGGTTTATGGAAGAATGAATTGCAGGCACCGACGTCTAAATTAGGAAAGCACTTCACATGCTTAACACTATATTCAGGACAGAAATTAAAGAATATCACTTACTTGGAACAGTGAACATGTTCTTTAATGTCAGAGACCCTTAAGCTAAAGATGAATTATACTGTGTGTGGATGTTGTTTGTTAAATAGGCTTGTAGTCTGAAACAAGGTATTAACCAGCTCTCAAACAAGCAGGATGACTTGGAAAGACAATTTTTTTTACAAGAAAACTATTTATAAAATATTCAAGGCACTTTGGCACTACAAAAACAGTAATACAAAGACATTAAGTAATAAGAAGATCAATCACAGCAATTACTAATAAGACAATAATGTTTTCTTACACAGCTTTTAGATGTCTTATTTCCTCTAGATGGAAAATACTTTTGCTGCTCTGTAATGTTAGTTTAGTTAAGATGTAAGATTTTGCCTCCAGCGCCTCTAGCGTGACTTTCCCCAGCCACAATCAAGCGTCAGTATCACTAGTTCAACACAGTGCCACTAGCTTGACCTGGATAAGCAGGGACAGGCTACACTAAAGATCATGGCAGTTGCGTGAAGAGTGTGGTAATGATGGAGCTAAATTATTCATTCTGCCGCCCAATTATTTCTGATAGCTCAGGGACTGCTGTATAGAAGTCACATCTCTTTATTGTCTGTAGCCTACAGGAGTGGAACAGCTTACCTGCATTAACAGTCGTACTGAAGAGTCTCTTCTGAGTCTGTGTATGTCTTTTCATTGCACTTGTAGAGTGCAGAACATGGGCTAGCTGCATGTATTTAAGGTCCATTGAATTATCACTGCTAAAATAGAGTTCACTTGTTTAAATGACTTAGTCCTTGAGGATTGGTCATACAGATAATATGTATTTTGTCTGCTTCTTTGTTCTTTCAGAGCCATCCACGTATGGCGTGATAAAATCTTTAGTGCTGGTTATGTGTCACGATGTAAATGCTTTGTTTTGTTGTGTGGCAGTTACCAGGTGCCTTTTCTTACAGCTTTGGCATTTAATTGTTGAGATGCATTTTAGTTTCCTAAATTATGTAATCTGATTTAATAAAAACTGCTTACAAAAGAAGTAAATATACTGACAAAGGCAAAACATTATTTCATTTATGAGATTTGTTACTAAAAACAGGGCTTTACTGCATTCAGTGTGCTCACTCATTCCTATTTATCAATGTTTGTTTAAGGTTGCAATTGAACAAAGAACAGTAAATGCAATTTGGTGTAAAAAGGCAAGGTCACTTGGCCTGAGTCTTAGTTAATTTATCTTTCATGACAGATTCTATTTTCTGCTACTGGTATTATTATCCAGCAATACATTTCTCCCATGATAGTGCATCTGTAGCTCTTACATTGCCAGACTTAGTGGTAGCATTTAATTTGTGTGACATTATTCAGTTATCAAGAAGAAGTACTGCATGCTGAGAAACACAGCGGCTATTTAATGATAGCACAAAAAAATGAGCTCTTTTAAGCAAAAGCAATGTCTGAAGTACTTTGCTAAAACCGCTTTTCTTTCTGAGGCTGCACTATCCCGTTCCCATTCCTGTTCCTGTCCCGAGAACCTGGGCATTCACCAGGTAGGTCTCCAGATGAAGGTTAACAGGTAGATATGCTGAGACACTAAACACAGAACGAGCTTGACAATTAAATTTAGTATCTTTTTCCTTAAGTAATGGCAGCTAAATAATGTGCAAAGGCTGCAGCACTGAGTTATAGGAAAGCCACACTGAGATAGCTAAAATCATCTAGTCTATTCCCCTTCCTGTGTAAGATCAGCTCTACATATGTAATATTCAGCTGAAACTAATCTAATCCATCCTTAGAGACCTACAGTGATGGAGGTGCCATGTAACTCAGCGTGTATTTCCTATATTATACACATATGGTTTAGTATGACATTCTGATATTCATACCCACATTAACTGGAATACAAATACACCCATGACATAAATGACCCAACAATGTAGCTGTAAAACAGAAATTTTCACTGGGAGTCCTAACAGGAGTAGACAGTGGCTTGCTCTGGACAAAATGTTCCTTACTACCTTTACCTACAAACTGAAAGACAAATGAAGATGGTGGATGGCAGTTTTTGGAAGTCAAGGAAGCTGGTGGAGTGGTAAATTAGACAGATGTCACTTGTAGAGAGCGATCTGAATTGTTTGGTAGGGTGGGCTGGATTGAATATCCTGTTTTAATACAGATAAATTTGCAATCATACATCTAAGGAACAAAGAGCACAGTTTATACAGACAGGATTGGACAAAGTATTTCAAAATGATGCAACATGAAAAGAAGTCAGGGTCTTGGTAGATAATTAACTGAACATGAGCCTGCAGTGGGATGATGAAATTAGAGAGTGAGTATCAGCCCTGAAGTCTAAGCAGGGAAAATATGAAGTGGGAGTAGGAAGGTGGTATTAGTTCTGTTTAAAGCAAAAGTAAAATCATCACAGGAATACCATGTGCAGTTCTCATACCCGCACTTCAGAAAGCACTCTGACAAATTGGTGGACAACAGGTTAACCATGAGCCAGCAGTGTGCCCTGGCTGCCAAGAAGGCCAATGGCATCCTGGGGTGCATTAGGAAGAGTGTGGACAGCAGGTCGAGGGAGGTTCTCCTTCCCCTCTACTCTGCCCTAGTGAGACCCATCTGGAGTACTCTGTCCAGTTCTGGGCTCCCCAGTTCAAGAAAGATGAGGAACTACTGGAGAGAGTCCAGTGGAGGGCTACGAGGGTGGTGAGGGGACTGGAGCATCTCCCCTATGAGGAGAGGCTGAGGGAGCTGGGCTTGTTCAGCCTGAAGAGAACGCTGCGAGGGGACCTAATATATACTTATAAATATCTCAAGGGTGGGTGTCAAGAGGATGGGGCCAGACTCTTTTCAGTGGTGCCCAGCAACAGGACAAGGGGCAACGGGCACAAACTGAAACACAGGAAGTTCCGTCTGAACATGAGGAAGAACTTCTTCCCTCTGAGGGTGATGGAGCCCTGGAACAGGCTGCCCAGGGAGGTTGTGGATTCTTCTTCCCTGGAGATATTCAAGACCCGCCTGGACAAGGTCCTGTGCAGCCTGCTGTAGGTGACCCTGCTTTGGCAGGGGGGTTGGACTAGATGA
>Ga0065711_1007567_pt1 | contig 14621 bp, 5 predicted proteins | sample Hoacrofraction12_FD_59098 | JGI IMG/M metagenome (GOLD analysis project Ga0065711, IMG submission 59098) | Hoatzin crop microbial communities from Cojedes, Venezuela - Epithelial fraction 12 v2 (version 2) | ecosystem: Host-associated > Birds > Digestive system > Esophagus > Crop | place...
TTTGAGCTCAACTTTTGTAGACAGTGAATTTATCAACGGCAATTCCGAATCTGTGATAACTGTCGCTTGAATAAATTACCTATTGTTTCAACTTTGCGAAACTGTTTCAGTGAAAGTCCTTGGAAGGGCTTTGGCAGGCTAGTTGAATATCAGACTCCCCTTACCCCCCCCTTTAACGCGACACCATCATAACCCTGTCTGTCCTTCTTAGAAACATTGCTTCCTATTCACGGTGCAAAAATCACTTTTCTTCACCGGAAGACCTTAATTGGTTGTCATGTCTTTCACCATTCCTTTCTCCTTTTTAGCATGGAGCATAGTATTGTCAGTGCACACAGATTAATACTGAATTAAATATTCAGGTGCAGACTGGAAAGGTCTACAAGGTAGAGGAGGAAAGAGTAGACACAGCTGTAATAAAAAAAGGGAGAAGATAGAGGGCAGCTTGATTAATGATGGATGATTATATTCCTAGATTTCTTTGCTCTTTTGGTCTCTTTCCACAGAGTAACATCTAGTCCTAAAGCTATAGATTGTTTTGTGATTTCACGTGCATGAAAAAATGCAAAGCTAAATGAGATTTCACTTGTTTGTCCATGGTCAGTGAACACATCTCTAGTTTTCAGTACTCTGTAGTCTTCACATGAAGACTACTCACTATGCAGTGCAGGCTCTACTTAGCAGCCAGACCTTCACACACAGGCTATCCCCATATAAGCCCAGAAATGGAATGGGTCATTTCATTGGGCTTATATTGCTTGATTGCTTCACAGTTTCCTTATGATCTGCACACTGAAAGAAGAATTCAAATATTGTGAGAAAAATAGCAATGACATTGTGTTTTATGAGACTGTTCAGAAGTGCTGCTGATGTACATAGTTCAAAAGCCCCTAAATCTTTGACATTAGCCATACTGTCTGCTGATTTCTGAATAATAATAAAGGGGGTCTAATACCTTCTAACCCTTTTTTCAATCAATTGAATTAACCATTTGTATATATATCTCTCATTGTTTTTCCCTGGAATATGGGGCCTAGGTGCCAGAATGCATTGGTAGACATGAAGCACAATTTTATCTCGCTTCACTGAAGTGAAAGATAAGAATCTAATACATTATCTGATAAAGGGACTAATTATTTCCTAAACAGGTATCCTACACAGCACATACACTTAACCCTTCTTAGCTCTTGTCAACAGCATGTCATCTATCCAAATTACATTTTTATGTATCCCTTAGTCAACATTATTTGGCTAAAGGCATATTGCAATAAAAAGATTTTCTTTTATATATACACATATGAGTTATATAGACATGTATACACATACACAGAGGTGTACAGGCATGCATCCATATATTCCTTTTGCCATGAAGAAGAAAATATGCTTAGAAAGCAAAGCAAAAAATACAATTAAATATGCAATTTTATGAAGATCTCTCTTTGCTTTGTTCTTAAGTTTTTTAGTTCATTCTTAGGAAAAAAGTCACACCACTTCCTTCAACGCTTAACCTAAATATGTTCCTATGATAGAATATAGAAGTCTTTTTCATATTGAAGAAAATCACCCTAAGAGCAGAGACACCAAGGAAAAAAAACAACCAAAATTAGATTCAGGCAGATGTCTAGAATCAGCTTTGAGATCACTGAAGTTAGAAGTCTGCAGCATGCATTAATGAACTGCAGACCTATGCTGCAAGAAGTGCAATATATACATTCCAGGATATTGTCTCTGCTTTTTAGTTGTCACTACACTATTATAAACAGGCTATGAAGTGTACCTATGTTGTACCTGTATTCGCAGACTCAGTTATATTTGATATGTTGACAGGTCTTCAGCACTCATTCAGGGAACTATCCGCCACCAATTTACCATCTAACTTACCTTTTTTAAAGAATAAGAAGGAAATAATAGGTTGAGAAAATAAACTGTTCTTCGCAATGTTCTTGAACATCACCACTGCGAACTAAAGAGATCCAAGCAAGGTGTAACACTTATGTTTCATCTAATGGGAAAATCAAAAACCCACATCAGTAACAGATAACAAGAGTCTAGCTGTGTAAAAGCTCTGGTGACAGGTACAAGCACTGCACCTAAACAACTACTTTGAAACTTCTGAGGTTTTGTCCTTCCTTTTTCTTTGTATTTTTTTAAGAATTAGAGAATTAGGTTAGCAACTAAACTAAAAGCCAGCCACCAAGGAAAGGCTAGGCATGTGCAATGAGGCAGAACCATCTCTACATCCCCCGTGTAAAATTAGCATTATTCATTTAATGTGTATCAACTACTTGTTCACTTCTTTCCAATTTCTGTAGCCAGGAAAGTGCCTTTAACTCATCTGCTTAGGATTGTCTCACATTGGCAGGACCTCCATTACTGAGAATATATTACCAAGTATGACATGGCTTACTGGTTTTTTTTTCTGTGCTGAGGTTATGGTAAGGAGAAATTTCCGAATCCATTATTATAATGGATACCTAATCTTTACTCAATCTGGAGGTTCTACAGTCAAAATAGGTTAATAAAAATATTGACCATCTTCATTTTCTTTTCGTGACTGTGTTCTCGACAATGCTAAATGCAACACTAAGAAAGGCTGACACTTCGCACAGTGGAAGCCTGATAAGAAGAAAATTATACTGATTATATAGTAAAAAGGATTCTGCATTACCTTCCCAGATTGCTTTCACAGCTTTGGGAGGTCTGGAGACCATTAAAGTGTTTGGTAAGGTTTAGCAGTTCTCCAGTATAAATGCTTGCCCAACCATGGCACAACGCTGCAATTTCTTGTTACTAAAAAGTGTCTGGGCAGCCAGTCTTCAACTCTTTACTTCCCTTCCTGTCTCTTCCAGCTGCTTTGACATCAAAGGCAACTCTGTTCAAACACATCAGGTTTAGAAGACACCTGTCAAGTACATATTTCAATTGTTCTTCCACCTCAGAAACCTGAATGGACAAACCAAGGCATGAGGGCCAATGGCAGCATATATTCACACTTAGACAACCAACTTCCATTTGAAACCCCACCACGACTGTAGAGCCTGGCCTGAGGACTGAAAGCAGTAACACTTTCATTCACTTCCAATAGAAGGTCTGGGACATAACAGGCCACTGACAGCTAGCTTAAAAGAATTTTCTATGAAATGACTTCAACAAATGTGACTAAAAACATACCTTGGGATACACTTGTGGTATAATACACCAAGATTTAAGGAAAAACAACTTTCTCCTCCCTCTGGTTCTAAGCACCAAGACAACTAACGACTTCCACACTAGGAATCCTTTATATGCAAATGACATAACCAATTACTGCTGAAAAAAAAATCTGAAAGCATTGAGTCAAGTACAATATTGATGTCTAAGAACCTTTAAACTATTCTTCCTACAGTAGGAGCTTTTAAGCTCATGTGTCAAGTTGTCTCATTGCCAAGATGGAAAGCTGTTTTGCTGCTATTGCTCTTCTAGATCTTCAACAGAAAGACTGAGAGTTAAGTTCCCTTAGGCCTAAACACAGAAGCTGCTCTTTCAGCTGGCTGCCAGAACTCTCCTGCTCAACCATATTTATAATGAATGTTCCTCTCCCAGGTGGGTGATACGCAAAGGAAATCCAATCAGAGCTTCCTACTTGGAGTTACCATTACACAGTCAATTTTACACCAAAAGATATACCAATACCTTTCTGAGATTCCACATAACTTAGAGAGCTGAATATACAGAACCTAACTTTCCACTGCTTGTGAGGTCCTCTGTACTCACATGGAAAGATCTGCAGTCCCGTTGCACACATAGGCCATAGCAGAAAATCAGCCCCCTGAATCCTTTCTGAATCACTACTGCTTCCTTAACCTTGTCTCCAAGACTGAGCTGCTTCTAGGTATTTCCCCTACAAAGGGCATTCATGTTTCCTTTCTCTAGATCTCAGCTTTTGCTGCAATGCACTTCTAACAGCCCCGCCCAGCACCCATAAGTAGCTAAGCATACCAATATCAATGAACTATATAGGAATTATCCCACCAGTAATATTTCCATCAAAGGAGAGAAACACTAACAGGAAATGGTAGGGACCTATCCTTTCAGTTCCTTACCCTTGTCTTAAATAGAAAGCCAAGGACAAAAATTAAGCTTCTTACCAGCACTTCCATGTGACATTTATCCCACATGGCTACTATCGCTGAAGAGCCCAGCAGCATAAAAATAAATGTACCAAACTTGCTTTGCTGTCTGTTTGTGTTATTTATAATAATTGCTAGGGGATGGGATGCCAGCAAGCTCTTTTCCCAGTTTGGCCATGGGCCCTGCCAGTTGATAACACTGATCAAGTTGAGAGTGTCGGAGGAATTACGTTGACTTTAAAACCAATTTGAGAACTTTGTGCTTTGATGAAAGATATCCAAGAGGAGCTAGTAGTCACGTAAGGCACAGATTTAAAAACTGTGTTCAGTATTTTTACCTTGGCAATAAAGCTGTCTGGATCAATCTGCAATGGTAAAAAGCTTTTAGAACAAGAATAATTTAACTCCTTTTGAAAATATTCTACAAAATAGTACAGCAAGACTAAATTCAGGAATAGAAAGAAAAATAATTATTAGAATTCATTTTCTTTATCAAAAGCAAAGTGATTTTAGGCGGCCTATAGCACATACAAAGTAATACCAAAAAAAAAATATATTCAGAAACTTCATGCAGCAGGATCTCAGCAGGCCTCAGAAATGATCGTCTGTAACTCACAATGAAATAATTCTAACCAGTTTGGGATGGCAAACAAGCTGATTTCCTGTCAGAGAACAAAAATACTTTCATATCCTTGATTATTCCCCACACCCCCCAATGGAAAATATTTTTTAGTATTGGTAATGTTTACAAAGTGTACTCTCATACCTGTAGTTCTTCACAAAACACAGCATCACATGAAGTACTCTTAGAACCAGTTCTTTATTTTGGGAGAGTCCTCTAATAGAGAATTGACTGCACAGGGCCCACACCATGAAAAGGTGGACAAGAAGCAAATGGAAAAAGAATGCAAGGGATGCAGCCTCTGTAATAACTGATACTTCTGTTTTGAGGTACTCCCCCAACTGGTCGCAGGTCACTCTTACCAGCATTCTTATTTCTTTTTATTTCCATGGCACAGACCAGTAAGTGAATAAGGATGAATAAAACAGGCTTTAACATGACAACTACTCTTCTATTTTCACAGTTATATCTTAAAACATGTATCATGACATGTATCCTGTAGAGATCCTGTTGTGTATTATTTAAGGATACTTCAGCAAATCAGGATACCCTCCCATAGGATTGTTCTGGGTCTATCTTTATACAAGAATATTGTTAAGTATGTATCCTTAAATGGATAAACCGATGATGCTCTAGAAAGCAGGTGTAAAAAAAAAGACACAGGCAAGAATTTGAGCTTACCCTCTGCAAGAGAAATGCTTAGTAGCAGGGGGAAGAAAAAAAAAATAATCAGAATTCTGGCTTTACATTTATTTTCTACTGTCATTTAGACCAAGTTAATATCAAATGTGCACTGTACTAACATAAACTGTAACTGTTCCTGCCACAGACTAGGGTTAAAACAGAGGATAACCAGACCATAATCAAACTTAGAGAAAGCTGAGAAGTTTAAAATCCAAATCCATTTCAGTCTCTGCTAGGCTTTTCTGATAAATAAAAAAATGTATGTCATAGGCAATGATTGTTTCTGCAGCAAAAACCAATACACAGAACAGGAATAGCCAGGTGGGGAGGAAGAAGACAGAATTATTCACACGCTGCTTTTATTTATTCCTTGGAGAGCACTGCAGTTGCAGGGAATCCTGAGTAGATGTTCACTTCCAGAATTAATGTTATGTAGAAAGAACAAACGTGAAAGTCTTCACTCTCTGTTTTGCTTCTTTTGTTGCTAACATGCATCCTTCACACACCTCACTGCATGCAGCCATCATTCTTTTAAGTACTTGACAGACCGCTAAGCACAATACCTTATCCTTCACTGAAAATAGCTCAAAAAAACCCCTGACAACACTTGGTTTGTAAGTATAGTCATCAAATTAACAAAATGCCTTTTTGTTCAGGAAATCCATCCCTTAAGGGGAGGCAAGCAGGCAAGTATAACCATAAGCAGCCACCTAATTGGGACAATTACATATTTGTATGAGTAACTCGTTTCTATTCATACTCAAGTGCACGTTATACAGATGGAGTAATTCATTGATATTCAATCTTCGTGTGTTAACATCATGCATCCTTTTCAACTAGATTAGAATTTAAGTCAGTGAATCATAAGCGATACAGGTAACTGGTAAAGGAGGAAGACTATTCATGTGGCTAGTTATAATCATTGCCTGTCTTTCACAGGAAGGATTCCTATTAACAACAGTTAATTTTATCACAATAACCAATCTATCTCCAAAAAAAAAAACCCAACCCAACCACAAACCCCAGATAAACTACTAATGCAAGAGATAGCATGGAGGAGCACGTGAGCGTAAAATCTTTATATCCTTACCAGGCCTCACTATCAGCATGCTATCCATCTTTACAGAACAATTGCTCTCTGCTTTTTTTTTTTTTTCCTGGTTCCCCTCCTATAAGATTTGAATTCTTCCTCGTGTAAACTGTTGTCTTTTGTGCCAGCAGATTTGAATCTAACATATTTTAGGCACTAGTGGGATTATAAATCAATGGTAATGTTTCTGTAAAAGTAAAAAATACTCTTTTGTTTAAAGAGTGTATTTCTACAAGACACTACATTTGTTATATTTTACTTCTAAGTAGTGCTTCTGTATTAGTGGTTCAATAGATTTCTGCGAGATCATTACCTAGATATCAGATACTACCTAAAATCAAGTCCTATATTATTATTCTGAGGTTTATTTCTGTACAACAGCTGTCTTCTATGAGATGATTAGGACTGATGCTATTTACACACAGACAGATTTCATGTACATATATATGTATTCTTTATGGTTAAACAGAGCCTATAGCAGAACTGTAGACAGAGTAAATTGTATGACCCTGAATCCACAGGATAAACAGGATAAAACCCAGAGGACTAGAAGAAATTAAAAAAAAGAGAAGAGAAAAGAACATACAAGGGAGATACTGCTCCCTGTTATCTTAACTATTTCCAATTCCTTACTTGAAGTTATAATCTGCTGTGCTTGCACTGTGGCTTAACCCAAGCAGTGTACCAGGAAGGATATCCAGCACAAATAAAAGACTGAAAAAAGCTTGACGAACCAAAAGCCTAGCATTGTACACCATAACAGAAGAATAATTTTCAATCTAATTTAAAATATCAGCAAGACCCTCTACGGAAGGAGATGCCTGAGACTATGTAGAGCTCTAACAGCTATTAAGACTCCAATAACTTTAAGACTACGTAGAGCTGGACAGCTATTGGTACCACAAACTAAGGCCAATTTGAAACTGCTCAGAGAGCATGAGGTATACATGAAAGCAAGCGAGAGAGAATGGAATCTCAGAAGAGAAGGAAAACAAAAATGAGGAAGCAACAGAAAAAAACAGGAAAAAGTCCAGGAAGAGACTGTTGGGGTGTTATAAGACAAATGTTTCCTGAAAAAGACTGGCTGATGTCAGCAAATAAGCTCCCTCTTTTTTGATTTTACAAATGCGTGGAGAGATTGGACTTGATATAACCTTTACACTTAACAAGGATTGCATCAGAGATATCTGCTTTCATCAACAGCTTCTCCTCACTGAAACAATCCACAGACAATGTGACCAGGCTTCTTTTTTTTAATGGACATAGAAAACAAACATGTGAGGGGACACAATCTCCCTTTGTTAGGCTGCACTGATGCCGAGGTCCTTCATCCTTGCTTTGATACTAGAAATAAGTAATCAGAGGAGATAGGAAAAGTCTTTTGTTGTAGGATTGGGCATTTTTATGCATGTCAAAAATGGCATCTTAAAGGTGTCCTTTGTAATAAAAGGACATCTTTATACCCTAAGACTATTTCTGACATCCCAGAAGTTCAGTTGCCTTCTCTCAGAACTGTAACACAGTGAAATAATGAAAGCTTCAATTTGTAGAGCCATGATGTCTGTTACCGGAAGCAGAATTTTCCAGTTATTTTCCAAGTTATGTTCGGTTATATTTGCAGTTTGAGAAAAATTGAATTTTAGTTATCTACTGAAAAAGCTTATTCTTCCAGCCCAATATTGTGAAGAGCTTCTGACAGATGGCATGACAATGCATTTTAGGATTTACTGTGCAATATAAAAAATATACCAGACACATGAAATGATTTTTGTTGGATAGCTTTTATCCAAAAAACAGCTTAATGTTGTTATCTCAGGAAACTCAGCTGCTAGGAACTACCCCATCAGCTTGTCAGCGAAGTCCACTTTCATAATTGCAGTCTGAGGATTGCTATCCAGACTGATGCAAACCTAAGACAAAATGAGCCTGTAGTCATGCATAATCAAGTATCCCTTTTATTTCCCTCCCCCTTCCAGTGGGATAGTTTTAGTGAATAAGCCAGTGACATCACAAGCATTATTGTCACAGCCAGGACTACAAAAATTGACCCTAAAATGTAAAGGGGTGATTTGGACACAGATGACCACATACCGTTCTGGTGGTGGAGCACGCAGCAGTGCATGAACATGGAAGTCCATTTGGCCCATCACTTTCTCTGGTCTCACAGAGCTATAAGGAGAGGTTTTCTAAGTGGCTGCAGTTTCCACTGAAGTTTCCTATTTCAAATGAAGGTGTCAAATCTTCCTCAAATAGACTGAGCTTTAAAAAAAAAAAAATCCACGCACATTACTAATCTATGTCTCAGCAGGCACACAGTATGTGCAGGTGAATGTGTGAATGTGCATTTGTATTATCCACATGTGAATTCTACCTGAGTTTAGGCTCCAAGTATCTTTCAGAAAAAAAGAACAGAAGAAAACACATGCACATTTGAGGATGGGAGGGAAATGTCTGCTCACCTCTGCATACAAACTGTTCATAGGTCTCTTAACTTCAGGTTCTCGTTTATGGGATTTACCTAAAATTCAAGGCTCCAACAGAAAATATAAGACTATTGCCTCTAAATATTTCTCTGTCTCCTGATTTCAACTCTAGTCAAAAGCAATTGTGTTCTGCTATCAGTCTTAAAAAGTAATTGTCAAAATCGTGGTGTTTTACGCACACCTTGCTTGTGTTTTTCTCTTCAATATTAAACTTTAATATTCTGCCTTAAGTAACCCCAGTACTATTTCCTCGAGCAAAAGACGACATTGTGATTGACCAACACCTTGTCACTTCAAGAAGCAAAAACTTCTCCACACACTTGCTTTTCCCTTAACATAGCAGAGCCATGACTTCCACGATATACCTTTAATCTAATACATACAGATGTTTCTTTCTGAAATGACAGTTGGTATTGGGCTGAGTTTTTTTAATTTACAAAGACAACAATGGTAATTGCATAAACCTTAGCACATAGTAGTTCACTTTGTATTCTCCAAGGATTTTTCTTTTGATTTTATTCTATCTCATCTCGCTTTTTAAGTCACCATAATCTCTGCACAACTGCAAAATATTTGCACATTTTTCAAATTTCAAGTTCTGTCCAAACTCCATTAAAATTATCATCTTTTTATTTCAGATATTGGCATCTTATCTTTTTATCCTGTCTGGCTCTTAATCTCACTGACTGTCTTTTTAGCATGAAAAGATCCCTTGCCACAGCACCCTACATTTTTTTTTGCTGTGCAGCTGAGTTAATCCAACAGCAACCATGTATTTTAAATTCACATGGATTACAATTCATTATTTCATTAATTACATTTTTAATTTGAGATACTTTTTAAAATAACAGAAATAACAGATATTGAGAAGACCACAAGTCTTTAAAAGTTCTTATTTAAATTCCTGTTTAAAAGCAAAATCCTACTGTGTCCTCCATTGAGGAATTGTTGTCAGTCACCACAGTTTCATTGGTATTAATTTTGGGTCATGAAAGAGGAAAGAACTGCAGATGTGAGAAGAGGAATACAGTTTGCATGCAAAGCTAAACTGCTTTCCTGCAAGGCAAAACAAAGCTGATTTTAGAAGCCATTCCCAGTAACGTACTTATGCAGGTTTTACTGGCCTAAGTGAAAACTTTAAACCAAAACCACCTTCAAACTTTGAAAGATAGGGGACAAAAAATGGGTCTTGGGCGTTGTTACATTCAGCTAAAGAAAGAAATGCTCGCTATCCACATATAAATGAAGCAGCCAACAGCTTACTATAAGATTAGTCTTTTTAAAATAGTGTTTTATTATGGTCCACTTATTAATACATAAAGGATCATAAATATCAGTTCTTTTATACATGTAAATATAGAATTCATCCCACAAAAAATGCGCTATCCCTCCTCCCCCCACATGCTTTCTTTCAATTCTGTTGAGGTCTTATAAATCCCAAAAGGCTGCAAACCTGATTGGATATTACATAATATCAGATAATCCAGAGCAAGTCAATTCTTTAAAAATCTTTCTTTTTCAATATCGCCAATTTCCAATTCCTAGTCATCCCTAACCCATTTACATCCCTATATATTTGTCATAGATACCTCCATGGAATGCAAGTTCCAAACCACTTTTTCCACCCTAGACTGACATTTTGACAGACCACTAGATTTCCATCACACTGCTGCTGCTGTCTTCCAAACTGTTACTTCCACTCAGAAAAGGGACTAGCACTTGTCACTGAACTTTACTATAAATATATATATTTTATATATATATATTTTCTGGATATATATATATTATATATATCTTCAGTAGTGATAATGAGAATCATATCACTGCAAGGTACTTTAGCCATTTTCAAAATATAGGTAATATGCAACACAAACTGCCTCTTACTGATGCTGCAAGTAAGATGATAAGCATCACTGATATCATCAGATGAAAGGTTGTACACAGACACATACAAGCCAGTATCCCTGGAATTACAGCCTGAAAAATGCACTTCCAAAATTGCTAAAATATTTTAATAATATGTATCCTATCACATGCATTACTAGTTATCTCGGGTACCAGAAAGCTATGATTGGAAAAATCTGTTCTGCAGGTTCCACCGACTACATTAGTAGTGAAGCAGAGTAAGAAGGCCCATTTCAATGCAGGAGGAATTGCACTTCTCTTGGCAAAAGTGGTGCAGAAATCAGTAGGCAGACCACAAGGACCTGCATGCCACTTTACGCTGTCTATTGTTTCACATCGTTGCTTTTAATATTACCTCATTCTGTGATGAAGCAAACATCAGTGCTCAAAGCCAATAATCTAGCACTCTAAATTTTTACACAGGATTTCACCAGCTGCTTTTCAATTATTTTGGTGGGTGGGGTTTTTTTTTGTTTGTTTTTTGTTTCTTTTTTTTGTTGCTTTGTTTGTTTTAAGAACTACCTTCAAAAGTTGTTGGACAGACCACAGCTCGGAGCCACCAGCTTTCTTCAGATTCACATAATATTAATTTTAGATAACTCAAGATTTCACAAAAAAAAATTATTGTGTGATTAAGTATTTTATTTCATATAACTAGTTATAAAATTGTCACATGAAAAAGTGCAACACAAACACTTTGGTAAAAACTAAATCCAGGATTTTTTTATAAAAAGGAAGAAACAGAACGACTTCTATGTCTGCATTCAGAACTGTATTTCAGAACCAATCCAGGAATTCATTATCATGTATGCATAGCATTCAAATAATTTTCATAAAACCCAAAAAATGAGCCTATACTTCCTTCAGTGAATCAAAGAAATCCATCATTAAAAGACAAGATTCCCCCCGTCATGATTTTGTAAATAAACACTGCAGTGATAAACTAAATGGTGTATAAAGCTGGTGTAACAACAATTTACAATAAACTCATCACACCAGAATGTTACATGCCTCAACATAGCCACAGAATACTGAGCAGCGAGTAACAATCAAACCTTACTAAACTTATTTTCTTACTTAAAAAAAAATAATCAAAACCTGAAGGCCTGGATTTTTCTTTCTTTTTAAAAATACATTCATAATAATCTTGACTCCCTTCTATTACCCTGCTCCAACCTGCAATCCAAACACAACTTCACAGCCTTGAAAAAAAGAAGGCTATAGCCAAGAAGAATAATTTTCCACGTTCTGTTCATCTTCTCTGTTACTTAGGAATGAGGCACAGTCCTACTGTTTCCGTAATACGACTCTATGATGTTAACACTGTGTAAAGAATGAAGGACAGAAAGTTATCCTCTGACATGAATTTGCTCCAGTCAGCTAAAGTGTCATAGAGACTTCCATAATTTGGAATAACTTTTGATGGTTTAATCCTTCTATTTTAATGAATATTTACCCATGATGTGTTACTTAAAATCTGATTTGGCATTGGACCAAAATGTACTCTGCTAATGCAGAAGAATAAGAATTTCCTTACACTGTAGTAGGAATTTCCTTGATACATGTTACTTACATAAACTTTACATAGATTTATAGAGTTGACACTCTACAGAAAATGAAAGTAAAGGCATTTTTCATTTTCTTTGACTTTTTTAAAAGGAATGAATAATCCCATTTTCACTAGATGCAAAGGGGAATGGGCGAACAGGTCACACCATTAAAAAGTCATCAGAAAGATATCTTGAATGTGTAACACCACTAATTTAAGACTGCTTCAAAAAAGGAACAGACTGTATATCTAGATTTGCTAAGAGGACCAACATTCTTCAAGAGTCAGTATATGTGTGAGCAAACAGGTCTTCCCTCTTGCAGGCAGATGTCTGCCTACTAGAAGTTGGATGCTGCTGCTGTATTTTCTGTTTGCCAACAGCACATAATTCTATCTCTTGTTGATGGTGTTTCATTTCTTTAAGCCCCACAGTTGGGGGCTTTGTATACAACTTCTTTTCTGGAAAAGAGGGAGACTAACGGAAGCCAAGCTTCTCATTTACACACCGATTTACATTTGGGAGAAACATGAACCAAGAGATCATCCTGATAAGTTAAAAAAAATAATTGAATTAAAAAAGCAATTATTCAGCCTGCATATTTGGAAAGGCAGTATGTGTTAGCTTCACAGACTTACGTGCATCCAGAAAGTCACAGGTGTTACCATAAAATTATTTCCAAAATTCTTAAAACTGGGATAGGCCAATAAACACAGTGGCAGACTGGTCCCTTCTATTTATAGTAATGGGAACGCCTATTCCTACCCATCACTAGAAAGATTAAAGAAAGAATCCAACAGCTGCTTTGTTAGAAAGCTGCCTTTCATAGAATATACTATGAAATTCTATACATATAGAATATATAACATTTTAGTAATTAATATGAATCAAACAAAAGTAAAAATTTCACATGAAATCCTCTTTTGAAAATATTTGTATTTTTGACTACTGGAATGTGAATGTAAACTTGGTACTGTTGAATCATTCAATTCATATTAAAACATATTTTGGTAAGTAAAATTGCTGTCCCTTCTGAACTTACAATTCATTTCGTTCTAACATTTTTACTACAGCACTTTTATTTCATTTTAGTCTGCATATTCTACATTTACTGGCATTAAAATATGAAAACTTTTATCAAAGAAAACTATCCTTTTTCTCCAATAAAGCTTCTCAACTCATTTGGATTATTTTTGCTATTGAAAATTGTCAATTACATTCACACAAATCATGCAATTTTTTAGATGAAATATCTCTGAAAATAAACTATTCTGTTTGAAAGTCTGAATCAGTTCTAGGTGGCAGGCACCTGCGATAAAAACAACATGGAAACTTTTACCCTGCCACTGCTACGCCCACAAGTGCCAAAGATTAGAACAGTAGCATCACCCTGTTGACAAATTCTACATTGTAGTTATCTCAAGCTTTAAATTACTTGGAAAGTTTATTGAATGCTGATTCTTCAGACAGGAACAACAAAAGCTTAAGGTCTGCATTTAAAGTACAACGCATTTAAGTTTTTTAAGTAATGATTTAAAGCATTTTAATAAAGTCTATGCATCTTCACAGCTTGTATTTTCTGATCGAGGGAAGCAAATATCATTCTAATGGCCTTGAAAGAAGGACATGTATTTAAGCTATGATCATAAATCTATGTCTCAACAATATAATATCTTTTCATGTTACTGGGAGAGAACATCTTTGCCTCCATACAGGACGTAGTAATTTGTAACTCCCACCCACAAAATAATGAGGTGGCAGAAAAGAAGCAGCAGAAAAGATTGGTAAATTGGACTGTATGTTTAATTCCAGTCTCGGCCTACACACAGAACAGGTAGAAAGCGACCTGTATTGTTTCCTTTTGGTTCATTCAATCAGCTTCCTTTATAGGTTAGTTTTATTATTTTTCACAGCTGCAAAAGTTTAAATATCTTAAGAGCAATAAGAATCTGAGATTACTTGGAGGTTTTTAAATGGAATTTTGGGATGAGTCATCCCCAGGAAAATTTCCAGTGCTCCACACCGAAGGTGATCCACCAAAGTGAAAAGATGGATTGGAGTGGTTGGCTAAAAGGGAAGCAAAATTTCCTGATACACTCATAACATTCACAAGTCACCAGGTCTTTATTCAGTGCAATTTAGCTTGAAAGGAATAAAAAAAAAAAAAAAAAAAAAAAATTA
>Ga0065711_1043614_pt1 | contig 14621 bp, 13 predicted proteins | sample Hoacrofraction12_FD_59098 | JGI IMG/M metagenome (GOLD analysis project Ga0065711, IMG submission 59098) | Hoatzin crop microbial communities from Cojedes, Venezuela - Epithelial fraction 12 v2 (version 2) | ecosystem: Host-associated > Birds > Digestive system > Esophagus > Crop | place...
AAAAAAAAAAAAAAAAAAAAAAAGAAGAAAAAAAAAAGAAATAAAAAAAATCTCTTCTGAGTGCGTGCATTGTATATCAAAGAGTATTTTGTTTCTGTCCTTAATACAGCCGCAGACCGCCTGTGGACTTCGTACTACATATGTAGCTAAAGGACCGTGTCACACCGCTCTGTCTGCCCGTTCCCTTGGTGCTACCACTGCTCTGACTGCAATCCCAAGCAGAGCAGGAGAGAAAACACAGGCTTTGGCTGCAGTGGTCCTCCCAGGAGATGAAATGCTTAAAGGCTAGGTAAGATTAATTTACTGTCTCAAAAATCTTGTCAGCAAGATGTTAATGACGGCGGGTAGGAGACCATGGTATAGGTTGCAGCTTGGTATGTTCTTCCAGAGGTGAGGAAAAGGGGGTTTTAATGGGAGGCGTGGATCAGCCCTGCCTTCAGCTGCCGGTGATGGTGTTGCTCACTAGATGGCGAAGGCTGCCTTCCTCCCTGCAGACCGACCGCCCCGCAAAGCTCCCGCCGAAGCAGCCAGGGATGCTGCTGGGGATGGAGAAAAGGGCTTGCATCACCGGAGGGAGCCTTAGGGGAGACGCTTGGAGCCTGCTAAAGGCACACAGGAAGGGAGGGTGGGTTATTAAGGTTCAAATGATGACGAGGTTCTCCTTAAAGAGATGGTGCCACATGGTTGAGGATCTCACCCTTTGCCTGATTTGAACCAGACCTTTAGGAGAGGCCCCAGCTACCAAGAACTGGTGGGGAAAGAGATATCTCAGTGAGCCTCTTCTGTCGATTTCCTCCAGCTGTCAGGAGTCTCCCTGTCTTTTCCCCAGCAGGACCAAGCTGATGCGCCCCACATTTGTCACTCAAATCTATCTCGGGAGGACACAGGGTAATACAGATTGGGATTAGTCTATTCTGAGTCCCAGAAGTGCTCTTGGGGCAAAAATCACCCTTTAGAGGTGACAGCGATCTAACAGAGATGCTCTGTGACAGTGTCTGTCAGCCACAAGAAGTCTCAGGGCACGGCTCCTGCTGCAGTCGTGAGCTGAGCCCTGCCCATGTGGAAAGCTGTGTGCCACCTCCACGGCACCCTTCCTCTGCTGTCCCAGGGGTGTTCAGCAGGCGCAGGATTGCAACAGCAGAGACAAGAGCTTGGCAGAGCCTGTTTTAAGTCCTTCCACAGAGGCTGTGGTTGTTACAGCTGAACAAACCTCATGATTTGCCCAGGTACCTGCAGTCTCTCAACCACAACTAAGGAGGCGTGAGAAAGGACAATGCTCTTATCTAGGGTACTTGACTACAAGCCAAAGATGTCATTCTGAATAAAAAAAGCCACAGAAATTTTAAAAAAATCTAGTGAAATGAAGCTGTGAACCAAGCAAGACTTTTGAAAGTGTTCATCTGCACTACTGAGTCATAAACCAACACAGCAGCTATGGAGGTGGGTTAGAGGAGAGTAATTTCAGCCCCATTTTCAGCAGCAGCTGGCTCCTGGGAATGTCCTGCTCTTGCAGCTCATCGGTGTTTACAAAGCAAGTTTTTCACCGTTGTAACCTTACGCAGCTTCAGCTATTGCAAACAGCTCCTCACCCATGAGTCCCAGTATTTTCGGTAACACCAGTTCGAGGAGGGAGAAAGGCCCCTACCAGATGTCTGTGCTGTCAGGTGAAGAACTGGCTGAAACAAGCTCAGCCCTGTAACTTCCAGGCTCCCCATCTGCATTGCTGGCTTTGCTTTGGCCATGGCCAGTCTGTAGCTCAGCTCTCAAGCAGCCACACTTAAGCAGGAGCAGCATCCTACAGTTCTTGGCTGTATTGGGCTTGAAAACCGCAGCTCAGCTTGTCTTCTGGGTCATGCTGGCTACCTGGGCCCAGGTGTGCTTGAATTCGCCTGCGCTCTGTCTGCCCAGGCTGTGTGAACCTGCAGCTGAAGTCTGCAGAAAGGGGCAGAGCGCGCGTGCACTCTCCTGGGCACCCAGTTCCAGTGCGAGTGTGGTGTTGGTGGAAACGCAGGGTGTACAGGTGCCAGCTCAGGCATCCGAAATGTACCTTTACATAGTGAAGCATCACCTGTTCTTCACAAGGAGATGCCCTCGCAAAAATGAAAGCCCATCCACACATCAACCTCTCAGCAGCAGCACTAGCAAGTACACACCTGAGGCTACAAAAGTGCTAACACACGCACCTAGCGATAGGTGGAACATATGCCCAGGCATGAATATATACGGCAGCAAACAGGTTTTTGAACATTGCTTACAGCCATTTGGCATAAAATTAGCCCTCAGGGTAACGCTTAGCAACCTGATTTTTTTCTGTTGCTTCCTCCAACCCCGGATCCATTATACCCCATACTACATCTTTTGCAAAATAATGCAAACATATTTCTATTCAGAAACCCAAGGCTGTTCCTACTCAGCTCGCTGGGATATGAAAATACCTGGAAGGTGGTACTGACATTTTTCCTGAAGCTCTTTTCTGTTTAACAGAAGCAAAGTCACGTTGCTGAGAGACCCCTTAGTAACAGGAAGCAGTTGTTCGGTTTAAAGAACCGGCTAGAAAACAAACAGCTTTGCCTCCTTTTTAAAGCCCCTCAGGACAATATTTACTTTTCTAAAATATCATTGTGCCATGGCTTTGGGACTTTGCTTGACAAACTTGGGGGTCTCTGAGCAGTTCAAAGTGGGTTTGACCTATAGCTGAGCATGGAAAACAGGAACTGCATATAAATAACTAAATTACAGAGAGATCAATTCTCAGTCAACTCATTAACAATGCCCGGCGTCTTTAAGTGATAACTCCACTCTCTAAGACCTTTACGTAATTACTTGCACAAGGCACATTTTACCCTTTGGTTCGCAAGTTTCATAAATGAAGGTTAAGTTTACTTAACCACCCAGGATTTACCAGCCATGTTAAAGCATAAAATGCGCGTGCTGCCAGGTGTCTCTGCAGAAACGGCCTTGTTGATTCAGAGACTCCAAGGTTAAATGGTGGCTCCTGAGTCCAAGTTAGTTCCCCACTGGGGAACAGGAGGATCTGCACTGTAACATTGTACCACAGTTCAGCTGAGGTTGATTTAACGAACCTTGGAGTTAAGATAGCACCGATTGCGAAAACCTGAATGAAAATCAGGGCTTTGCTGTACATCACACCCATAACAGGGATCGTGTGTCGCACTCCAGTCTGTTACAGAAAGATGCTATACATTTTTTTCCAAGTCAGATACCTATTTCTGTCTTCTGTCTTTCTATCTGTACTATTTGCACACATGCACATCTATAGGATGCATGTTTATCCAGCCTGCGTATCTCTTACTCCACACAGTCCACACAACTGAGTGGTGGGCCACATTCTCAGCTGATGTCCTATCAGTGTAGTCCTATCAATGTTTTTGGCAAGTTGCACTCGCCAAGCATAGCTTTGGTGTTTACGGTGTGGTGGGTTTGTACCTATGTGTTTGACTGACTCTCTCTTGACAGCATTTTGGATGTCCTGGTTGTAATCTCCCCACTTTCACACACACTGAAGATTTTCAGCCACCACTGGAGCACTCAATGGCTTAGTAAAGTTGTTTGTGTACCAGGAGAAACTGGGTCAGAGCCTCTGAGGCTGCTGGCTCGTGTAATGCAGGAAATCTGGGAGAGGGCAGCCAGTGGGACATGTGTTTTCCATCCTCCAGACCCAGTTCTTTATCTGACAGCAATGCTGTCCAATTTCTGCCCACAGCCCAGGTATGCTCCACCAGAACAGGATGGGCCATGATGGTGTCTTCCAGAAGAGGGCCTCAGGTATGGCCGAGGCTGGATGCACCACTCCATGGAGCCCTTTGGCAACCTCTCCCCACTGCTGCCTCTCCCAGTGGTCCTGCACACCCTCCTTCAGCACATGACCAAAACAGAGAGGTATCTCCTCGTGGGTCCCGCTGTGAACCTGGGCAGGAGCTAAGAAGTGGCATGCACCTCAGGTAGTGCAGAATGATCTGCTGGGGACCTCTTCTAGTCCTTTCAGATGATGGGGATGCCAGAAGTCTGCTCATCTGAAGTTCTCTCAAAGGTTTGGTCACATTTCCAAGCACCTGACAGAGGAAGAATTGGTGTATCTTGTCTTTCACTATCTTCAGACGGAGTGACCTAGACATCCCAGTCAAAAGTTTGGCTCTCACAGCAATACCATAACTGCTGTCACTCAGAGCAACCCACTGATGTTCTGACAACCCTGTTATCACCCTCTGATCCTGGAGAAAGTGCGTAAAAACACACAGTAATGTAACCTACCACTCCTTTTTATGCTGCTAGAACAGTGACCTCAAGTTAGTGTCACAGCATGAAAAAGCTCAGCTTTCCTCCTTCCCCACACCTACAGCCTGCCTGAACCAGAAAATCAGATTCTGTTCAAATTCCCACTGCTGTCCTCTTTTTTCTAAAGACCAAAAGAAGATCAATGAGAGAGGCTTCCAACACATTTGTTCTTTCACTATAATTGTCCACAATGTTGACTATGTGTGGAGGTCTACACTCCTAATGCTACTGTGTGCCCAGAGTTACATCCAAAGAAGTGATGCATGAGACGTCTGATGGCAAAAACATCCACACATTAGCCTTTGGAATATTCATATATACCCAGTAATTCCTACCAGCAACAGACTGCTGCAAAGGTCTGACTTCTACCTCCACTTCCCCAAGCCTCATGGAGTTGCAGAGTTGTCACTAAGAGGGAGTATCTACGCCCAGGTTTCAAAGCAAAGTAGCTAGATGACCACAAAGCCCTAACTGAAACTTCTCTGGGTCAAGGAAAAGGGTCCAGATTTTTTTTAATTCAGCTGTAAAACTTGACTTAGACAGGGCTAACAAGTTCCCAGGTGCTGCCGAGCTTCTAAGTTATTTGGAAAGGTCATTTTTAACCCATAGTGCAGTTGAATAGTGATCAGTGTTTGCCCACTGCTGATTTGGAAACAGAAGTTTTATTCACACCACCAACACAGCGTTGATGCTGTAGGTGTCAGTGCACAGATGAAAATGGCTGGAATCAGTTGTATCTACATCATTGTTAGACGTGAATTCAAATGTGAGTCAGTCCCAGTCTACCAAATTTTCTTGCAGTGGACCTGGAGGCAGAGTTTGAGCTGATACACATTAATGTGAACCAACACAAGTATAGAATGGTCTTGTTTCACACACACTAGTGAGATGGGTTTAATACCCTCTTTACGTATTTAACACCATGATTAACAATCTATAGCCATTCCTATTAACATGATTATAACCACTGGTGAAACACATTACTCATATCTGAGCAGGAATATAGCATCTCTCTGCCACTGATTAGCCACTTTTATCAAGGGAAACTTGATAAATGGTGCGTAGTTGAACTTCCAGCATGAGCAATGGTGACAGGTCAGCACTTGACCCTCTACAGTTCTGGGTGCTTCTGTGCTTCATGTTCTTCTTGAGAGACTGATGGTGCAGCTACCACGGTCTGGGGGTATGAACAAGGCAGTGTTGGCAAGGGGAGGCAGTATCTTTTATTGGAATGCACATAGCTGGAAAAAGTAGGTCAAGCTTTAATGCACATGAGCCTTTCTTCAGGTCTTGCCTAACTGAAACCCTCTGACCATTCTTCTTGCAAATTTAAGTGAGATTTTGAAGACAGCATAGAAGTGGTGGTGCAAAGATTTTGTAAAGGGCTTAGCACAATAGGCTACACATTGTAATAACTAACCGTTGGTCTTGGGGAAATAGCTCAGCCTCTGATCTGACATTTTAGCAGCTAAGAGCTCTGGCGAACAGATTCTACTCTGAATTACTCTCTCAAAATCTTATCAAAAGGAAATGGAGCCTTTTGAAATCGCTGGCATCTCTGGAAGACTGGTTTATCAAATTTCCCCCAGTTCAAGCAGAAAACCTCTGTTTTCCTCTGCTCTTTAACCTCTTATTTAAAATGTCATTTTACTTTGAACTGTCAAAAGAGGTAGCGAGGGAAGCAGCTAACTCAGCATCAGAAGGAGGTGAAAGCTGAAACTTTACCCGTCCTTAGTGAGTTTATCCACATATCAATGGCATGCTACACCAGCGTGTTTATTTTTATGACTAGAGCATATCCCTTAACCTCAGGGATCCGAACATTTCACTGGAATGTACAGACGTTTCATATCATTTATTTCCCAGTGGCCCTTCCCCACACCAGCTCGACACACACATACATAAACACACACGCTTCTATTCACATGCTCTTGATCATACTGGTGTACACAACCAGACGTCAGCTTAACACAAACACACACGCATTCCTATCCATAGCATCGCTCTTATCTACAACCCTCTGCATAAAATATGAATGTATGCATTCCTGTATTTAGATGTACATATTACAACACCTGTATGAACACAAATGGCTATGATTTGTGTGTGTATTTATTTATATAAGCCTACATACACATGTATGTACCCAAATGTTTGTCTGAAAATGTACATGTATAGAAAACCAGGACTGGAAACGGCACTAAGACACGCCGCCAAGTCCCTTCACTGCTCAGGACCTTGCTGGGTTGCTTCCATAACCAAGCGTTTGGATGGGATCCAAACAACCTCCATCAGCTGAACACTTGGATTCCAGCAACCTCTGTCTCTGTATCAGTTTTAAGGGGAAAACTACTACCTGGAGCTAATAACCAAAAGGACCAGATTCCCCCTCAGAAGCCCTACAGCAATTAGGATTCTGTGATGCTGCTGCAGCTTTGCTCTAGTATAACTATGCCCCCTTGCCGTGTTGACTCAGGCTCTAATGAGATATTACCAAGCACTGAGGTTGCATTCAAGCTCTCATATAAGCGGCCAGCTGAGGATTGGACTCTTTTATCAGTTTGCGCTGCTTACTGTGGGCCAAGGTCTTCAACTGGTGTAAATCAGCGCAACTCCACTGAGGCCATGAAAAATGAGGTGCATAAGTTAAGCATCTGTCTCAATGGCTGATGTTTATCTTTGCTCCCATGGCCTCAATTGCACTTAAGATGAACATAAACCCATGAAAACAGTTTAATGGGACATGGGCTTTCTGCTGATCATCTGCATGTAGCTGAATTTTACTCCACTTAATTTCTAAACCAAGTTCAGCAGATATGCATGTTACAAATAATTTGTCATGCTCTTAGGCGCGTTCCACTCCAGGCCACAAAATGTTCACAGTAATTGAAATATACAGCCAAATTCCAAGCAAGCATAAATCTCCACTGATGTCAAGCCATATGGAAATCCATATGATTTGAGGGCTGTAAAAAGAAAAAAAAAAAAACCACCACCACCATGCCTTCTAGTGAGAGACTTATGCAGCTCAATCTGATTAGTCTATCACAAAGAAGATTAAGAAGTGACTTCACTAGGATGTCCAAGTACAGCTGGAAAAAGAAATACCAGGTACAGAGCGGTTCTTTAATCTAGCTGAGAAATGCCAAGCAAGATTCATTGCTTGGAAGTAAATGCCAGAAAAATTTGAATAAGCAATAAAGCATAGATTTTTTTAACACATAATCATTGATCAAAGGATAATGTGGACTCTATCACTGAAATCCTTCAGACCAAGGTCAGATGCTTTTCTTCACAAGATTCTTTTGTCTAGCATAACTTGTTGGATTCAGTATAACAGTAACAACATCAGCTGTTGAATCTGAAGTCAGCTAAGAGGCTGTGACTACTTATAAGAAGCCAGTGAATTAAGATTGAGAAAAGCCACTGTATTGTCGTTAAGATTAGATTTAGTACAGATTGATTTAACTTCCACTTCAAAACACTAGTGAGAAAGTTAAGTGAAAAATTTGAGCAGAAACCTCTGAACTTGATAAAACACAGAACTGAAGGGCAAACTAATGATCCCTTCTCTTCACAATTATTTACTTACTTTAGAGTCCTATCAGTTATTCCTGAAATCACAACTTTTAGAGCTGTGAAACTAAATTCTGCGAAGTTCCTTCCAATTATAATCCAGGAAAAGAGATGAGCCCTCTTGAACATGAAATATGATATATTACTGATTACCGAGGAAGCAGTCTGTGTCTTGCTAGAGCTACATTCTTCTGCAGTAAAATCGATGGGTTTCAGTGGATCCCAACAACTAAGTGCTGCTGTTGCTCCAAGTTTGAGCATTTACCCTAAGAACGGCCCAGGTGCCAAGTTAATTTAAAAAAAAACTTTCAAAAAAATGTCTTTGCACCATCTGTTCTCTAGCAGTGGTGCATTCTTCAGGCCGCGATGTCATCAGCTTCTCATTATTATTCTTAATGTTTCTTCAGAGTCAATCAAAATCAAAGACAGAACAACAGATTTGGGGTGTTTGTGCTCTGTTTGCACGCTACATTGCATCAGAGGTACATAAGGCTATTTGGTTATTTCCATCCAGGGCTCTGGCAGCAGAGTTTGAAGTCAGAACCCCAGCTTGTCAAGAGATTGTGATTATATATCATACATAATGACAATGAAAATGAGATTAAAAATTACAATCTAAAATTGGAAGGGGGTGAGAGTGAAACCAACTCACTCCAGGCAGCTTTCTGATTTCAGTCATCTGTTCAAAACCCTCCCAGAACACACAGGGCAATGCAGGATCCCAAAGTTTCTTGGGAACCAGTCCCACGCTTTCACTGAAGTCAGTGGGATGCTTTGTTGTGACTCTGCTGGAAGCTTGGGAAGGTTCCAAACCAGGGATGTCCCAGACTGGGGTGCACACACACTCTTTGCAGTACATTGCAAGGGGGTACTTAGCCAAAGCAGAACAGGGCCTCCCAGGGCCAGGAGGATGCATTTGCCGATAGTGCTTTCACCAGTGGTAATACCCGCAAAGGAAGAAAAGGTCGAGGGAAGCCAGGCTCCAGATGCAGAAATAAAACCCACTTAACAGAGAAATGAGCAGCAAAGCCCAGAAGTCCAGATCTCACTGACATTTTATTGGCTTCCCCGTGGCTCTGCTCAGCTAACAACTGTGTGAGTAGCTGATGCTTTATCCGGCCATGCTGCTTAACTCTGATTTAGGAAATAAACCTGCAGAGACTGGGATTAAACAGCCAGGGTGGAGGCACAGGGCATTTCCCTGGAGTTACCAACGGCCTAAGAGATCAGCTGGTGGCACTTCAGTGCCAGATAAGGCTTAGCAGCAATACTGTTAGGGCTGGAGGGAGATGGGAGCCAAGCTCCAACCAGGGGAAGTGACACCGCCCTAGAGAAAGGCCCAGCCCCTGAGGACGTTTCTGTGGTATTTGCTGACCCCTAGCAGTGATGAATGTTGTTGGATAGAGAAGGCTCCGGGGACACCTTACAGCAGCCTTCCAGTACCTGAAGGGACCTACAAGAAGGCTGAAGAAGGACGTTTTACAAGCGCATGTGGTGATAGGACAAGGGGTAATGGCATCAAGCTGAAAGAGAGTATATTTAGATTAGATATAAGAAAGAAATTCTTTATGATGAGGGTGGTGAGGCACTGGACCAGGTTACCCAGAGAAGCTGTGGGTGCCCCCTGCCTGGAAGTGTTCAAGGCCAGGTTGGATGGGACTTTGAGCGACCTGGTCTAGTGGAAGGTGTCCCTGCTAGTGGCAGGGGGGTTTGGAACTAGATGATCTGTAAGGTCCCTTCCAACCCAAACCATGCTATGATTCTATGATAGAGCCATGGGGAACATATTGCTGGTGTCAAAATAGACTCCAGCCCTATCAGATGTGCCCTATCTGATCTGATGATCAGTCAGTCATGACCAAAGGTGAATGAATAATGTCAGGTCTCTACTCTCCAGAAAGTTCACTAACCTGCAACACAATATCACAGAATCATAGAATCATTTAGGATGGAAAAGACCCTTGAGGTCGTCGAGTCCCACCGTTAACCTCACACTGCCAACTCCGCCACTAAACCATGTCCCTAAGCAACACATCTACCATACCTGACAGTTACACGGTTACAGCAGTATTTCAGCCTCAGATGAGGCTATAGCATGCTAGAATATTAACAAAGTCATTATAATGTGGCCACCAAGACACCTTGCCTCCATAGAGATTCCCTGCCCTCGTAGAGCAGAACCTTGAGCCTCCCCAGGCAGGCCTGAGCCTCAGCCCCCCAGGCTGAATGCAAGGAAAGGCTCTTTAATTCCAGCTGCTATGTGGCCCTGGGTGTTTTCCCCCTCAGAAAGAGGGTGAAGAGGAATGAGAGGCAATTAATACAGAATCTGTATGCACATTTTCCTCTAGCAAGCTCAAGGTCAAAGCCGCAGTTTCCCCACTACATGGTGCTAGAAACCAGAAGCAGACAGAAATCACTGCAGAGCAGTGGTCTGCACTTGGAAAGACAACACTTTGAGGATAAATTAGGCTTCCTGATCCTATTCTTTAAACTCTTAAATGACTAGAAGGTGATAACCTAACAAGTGCTTTTATCATTAATGCTTTGTTCCTGAGCCCTTCAGGTAGATAAGCACTAAGTACTTCTCAGTGTGTAGTTGAACCACAGCCCCTCAGGAGACCACTACAAGGCAGAAAATGACCCAAAAAGTTTGCGAACCTGCAGGCAAGGTGCTGCACAAATCTCTTCGCAAAACCTCTTTGTAAGCCATACAAGTCAAAGTCAAAGGTTGGAACAACTCTTTCTTTCCCTCCCCTACTCCTGCACCAGTTTGTTTCTGATTATTTGGCACACAGATCACAAGGGAAAAAAAAAAAAAAAAAGTCTTATTTCACTAGGGAGGGGAAAAGAAACACACTTGATGGTACTTTAAAGAAACTTTTTTTCTTTCCTTTCAAAAACAACAGTTCAAGTAAATTAATAGACCCGGTCTGGCCAGTATGAGTCACTTTCAGTACAAACTAACCACATAAGTTGGAAATGTGGTTTCAAATTTAGCGGAGAAGGCAGAAAAGAAGAGATTGTAAAATAATTCATTCATTTTTTGAAGCATGAAATGTTACCAGAGATCAGAAGGATAAGCATCCAACATCAGAGATCATAATGTAACCTCTAAGCCATGGCCAAGCAATAAACAAAGCTCTTTAGTGACCAAATAATCATAGAGTTTGAAATTGAAAGATTATGCCGTGTAACTAATGCAGAGAATAAACTCCACTCTGCATGTGTTTTTACAGCTTGATTCTCCATTAGCATTAATAGGTTTTGCTGTCAATTTGCATAGATTAGCCTTTGAAAAAGATCACCCTTACTATCTTCCCAAATCATTTTTTCAAAAGCTGTGACCAGCTGATGTGCCTATGTCTACCCCTGCGCTATTTTTCTGTATTTCTTTCACACTCAGATATCCTCCCATAAATGCAGACTGACTCTCTGTGGACGTACACGTGTTTCCTATTGATGGCTGTGGGATCCGTGTGGGCGTTTGTCTGTGATTTACAAACACGCACATGCAGACCCATATGCACGTGGTGTTATTCCTGTCGGAAATCTTATGTTTTAATGATTTCTTTAAAAATCGCATCAGAAACGCTAGTAGAGACAAGAAGGAAGGAGTTTTCTAAAGCAGCACCCCATGACATTTGTTAAAAGACTTTGTTTTCCTGCAGCCCCGAAAAGCTACAACAGAGAAAACTGGACTCTTAAGGACGGTTGTAATGTGCCTCCCTGGCTTCAGATCACAGTCGCTGTAGCAACATACCAAAAGACGTGCTAGCTCTTCTCTGCACTGGCTTAGCTCCCACTGCTTTCTCCTCCATGTGGGCTAGGTCACTAAAGAAACTGGAAAACAAAGCCTCCAGCTTTTTGCCGCATCCTAGCATGGGCATCATAACCCAGAAGTGCAACTGGCGAGCCAGCCTGCCCCAGGCGCAGCTGCAGCTTACCTCCACAGCCACATTCCCGTTCCTCCCTGGGCTTTTAGCTTGGGCAGCTTTGGGTACATGTCAAAATCATGCACATTCCTAATAAAAAGACCTCGCCAACCTTGGAATTTTACAGTTTTACAAAGAAATAGTATCCATATCCAATGAATACACGCACACAATACATCTTTGCAAAGAAATAGTCACTGTATATTGTGACTACACACACATGCACGCGCACATATATGTAAATTAGGAGTAAGACACAGCGTTTTTGCATGCCTCAGCCCCAGAGACAGCTGATGTATTAGGGCTGAAGGATTATGTAGCTATCGACCTGAAGCAGCAGTAGTGTGGGATAATTTAGTCCCAAGGGTTAATTGACTATGAATGATCTTAAGATCACCAAACAAGCTAACTAATAGCCTGTAATAGGAGCTTTTCATACAAGACACGTACAAGACATAGCAGCTTGCAGTATAACACACATTGCTATATGCCTCCCATTATTGCAGATTCAATATTATATGGAATATGGTGCATGTTTTATGCTGTGTAGTGTTTCTTCTATATCTTGCATATTGTGTGATACATATTTGACATCGTATTACACATTGTGTCAATTGGTACAGGAGCAAGGACTGGACGCTGAACTATGTTGACAGCAACCATACAATATCCTTTAAAAGCAGAAGCCCAGCAGTCCAGCGGTGCTGGCGGGTACCCTTGGCACCGAGGTGTGCGAAAGGCGATGGGGCACGATCCTGCTAAAGAGAGGCAGCACTATTTTCCCTGTCTGCAGGAGAAGAAAGCAGGGAGATGACACGGGTTTCTGGCTAAGTCGTTTGGCTACACGCAGGTCACACTTCACATTTTCTGCATTTCACCCTTCAATGTGTTAAAACAAAACCTACCTCTGCTCTGCTCACCTGAGACCGCTCCAAACAGTGTCTGAGCCTCCGGAGCAGAGGGACACAGGGCAGGCAGGCAAAACCAAAACGTGTGTGCCCAAGACCAGAGAGCAGCCGGGTCCAGGGCGGGGGGGACACCTTTCGCACCTTCCCCTGCGCCAGGCAGCCAGCCTGCTCCGGGCTCGGCTTCAAGCGCCTTGAGCAGCAGAAGTGAAGCTGTTTTGCCTCCCCTCCTTGAAACAGATTTGCTGGCCGAGAAACTGCCGGCAGCCAGCCCGGGTGACACCGAAGCACCCGAATTCAGCCCAAAGCACTGACCTCACGTTTAAGTGCTGGGGGAGAGAGAAAAGGAGGGGGGGTGGGGGTGCATTTCCCAAAATAACGTTTGCTTAACGCGGGTCGCCGGCTGTATTTAGCCTTGAAGCTTTGCTGTGCTCGCTTTTCCCTCTCCTCCTTCCCCCGGCCCCTGCGGGGTGGGTACCGGGGCTGCGCGCACGGTCCCGGGCCGGGCGGAGCTACCGGGGGGGGCGGTTTGTGCCTCCAGACACACCAGGGGCCTCGGGGAGCACCGGGGAACATCGGGGAGCCCACCCTGCCCTCCCCCCCCCCGGGGGATGAGCTGCCCCGGGGGGCAGGAGGAGGAGGAGGAGGAGGAGGAGGAGGAGAAGAAGGGGGGGAGCGTTTCGGTGCGGGCAGGTCGGCAATCAGCGCGGGGCCCGGGCAGACGGCGGGAGGGGGTCGGGGTCCCGTCCTCTCCCTCTCGGCCCCCCTCTCACCGCCCCTCGCCTGCCCACGCGTATGCGTGTCTGCGCGCACACGCCTGCGTGCGGGTCGTTTAAGGAGGTGTTCCTATCTGCATCTAAATGGTCGTTGCGGTAATTATATGCAGCTCAAAGGTTGTTTAGAGGTAAAAAGCTATACATATATGTATATTTGGAGCCCATTTCTGCGTATATGGACATACAGGTGTAAACGGCCGTGTATCTAGTCAAGTCTCCCTGCAGATACCGTGTGTGTATGTATTCACCGATGTTGTAAGTCTGCTTAAGATCTGTCTAATCGTATCGTACGAACATGCCCCTTCTTTAATTTATAATTCTAATTCTCATGAAAGAACATAATTCATCTAAATAGATGTACTGAATTTAGTTGAACGATATACTATAGGATGTACATAAATTTACCTCGAGATATTTTCTACAGTATGTAGGACTGTATATACAACAATTTCGAATTACAAATAACGTGCAGACAACGTGCCTCGTACGCATGCAGCCTATTTCATCGCGCGTTTCACAAACGTATTGCGCAATTAATGACGAATTTGTCATGTGTGTCAAATATATGCACAGGTATCATCGCGTGTGCGCCCTAAGCCTGTGAACTGTCGGGGCACGAACGAGACGAAGTGGGAGGCAGAAGCCCCGGGCAGCCATCCGTCACGGGACAGCCACCCCTGGGGACACAAACGCGCCGGTGCGGTTTCGGAGCCCGGCTCGGCTCACCGGGAGAAACGGCCTTGGGGAGTCGGGGGGCAGCCGAGGGGTCCCGCCGGCCGAGCAGCCCCGGCCGGGGGCGGGGAGGGGGTGGGTGGCCCCGGGCCTGCCGCCGGGCCGATCCCGGGACCCCTCCGGCGTCCCCCCCGGGGTCCCCACCAGCCCCTGGCGCCGTTGCCCCGGGGCGGGTAAATGGTGGTTGCGGGGCTGCAAGCGCTGTGTTTCCCCAGGCTCGTTCTGGGGAGGGGGAAGCGCGGAGGTCTGCAAACGAACCTCTGCAGAGAAATTAAAATAAAACGCAACAACAAAAAAAAACCCAAAATAGATTAAAAATCGTAGCGAAACGAAACCCAGCAGCTTCTCCCGGCGGAGCCAGCTCGATCCAAAGCCACTCGTTGTTCGCAGCAAAAATCAGTTGG
>Ga0065711_1043615_pt1 | contig 14621 bp, 9 predicted proteins | sample Hoacrofraction12_FD_59098 | JGI IMG/M metagenome (GOLD analysis project Ga0065711, IMG submission 59098) | Hoatzin crop microbial communities from Cojedes, Venezuela - Epithelial fraction 12 v2 (version 2) | ecosystem: Host-associated > Birds > Digestive system > Esophagus > Crop | place...
CCGGCTGCGGCTCGCCCGGCGGCGCTGGCCCTCGTCACCCTCCTCAGCTTCGCCTCCCGCTTCCACCGCTTGCCGGAGCCGCCGCACGTCTGGTACGGGCCGGGGCGGGGCCTGTAACCCCGTCCTCAGGCGCTCGCCCGACCGGGAGGGGATCCGCGCCCCTGCCCGGCCCCGCTCGGGACGCGTGGCGGAGAGGGGACCGGGTCTCGGGGAGGGGGATCCGGGGGTCTGCGGGCTGGTTTTGTAGCATCCCTGGGCTCAGCCTGGCGGGAGAAGGGCAGGCTGGAGGTTTTGGAGTGCGGTGCCAAGCGCTTCAAGAAGGACCCTGCCTCCGGTGGCTGAAGCGCTCTCCGTGATTTCCCAGTTAATTCAGTGCGTTGTCCCGTACGGGACGTGTGGCACTAACCATCTGTATGGTGAAAAGCATGAGTAAAAGGACATTCCTGGATGTTTTTTACTATCTTCAGCATTATAGCAGGCTGTTTGGTGTTTCTTTTTCTAGTTGGGATGAAACTCATTTTGGGAAGATGGGAAGTTACTACATTAATCGGACCTTCTTCTTTGATGTCCACCCCCCTTTGGGGAAGGTAAACTGCTCTTCTGTTAACATGTTGTAGAAGCCACAGGAGTGGGCCAGCAACAGTCTTGCCCTTCCTTCTGGCTGAAGGATGTGATGAACACCAGTACTTTTCCTAACTGTTGTTGGCATCATGGTAATTTGCATTCTGTATCCAGAGCCTCAACTTGTATCTTTCCTTCTTTATGAAAATACTTTGAATATGGGAAAACAAAACAGTATTGCATGTTGGATATTTTAAAGGCTTGACATTATAAAATGAACATGGCGCTTACGTAGTTTGGAGGGGATATGTAGTAGAAGCCTATAGTTCGGAGAAGCCAAACAGTTCTTGATAGCTTGTGTGTACATCAGAGTCCTGCCACAAAGGACCCTGATGAAAGCCTTCTCTTGCTATTCTGTAACCGAAGTACTTGTTCTAGCAACAGTGTGCAGTGTTGATGGAGGTGCACTCCTCCTGCCTCAGAAAGATTACCTTCCTTTCAGGCTCAGCCTCCGTAAACTGTAGGAATAGGGATCTATGGGAGGATCTACAGAGACAGAATTCTCTCTGCTGAATCTCACACCTGGTGTTTCTCTTGAGCTTGCAGTTGTCCTCACAGTCAGCAGCCAAAGTTCTTTTAATCCCTTCTGATTTTGCCTTTAGACCAAGGGGAATATGTATGCGTGTGAATTCTGTACATAAACTCTTGTTTGGATGATGTGTCTGAATTAAGTAGTTATCCTCTGGATCAGACCTCGTTTCTATAAAAGTCTTACCTGCTGCTGGCTTGGATATTCCTTCCTCCAATGCGATTTCCCTGACCATTTTTTTCACCTTTCCTCTTCAGATGCTGATTGGACTTGCCGGCTACCTTAGTGGATATGATGGTACATTTCCTTTCCAGAAGCCAGGGGACAGATATGAGCAGCACAACTATGTGGGAATGAGAGGGGTAAGGCTCTACAGGCCAGTGTTAAGCTGGTTAGCTCTGCTGTGCTTTTTGGTACAGAGTGTTATGTCATAAGAACAGCTCTCCTGGAGCTGATCAGAGGTCTGTCTAGCCTTGTGCTTTGCCGTTAAGCTCCTTAGAAAAGTGTTAGTGGTTGTGTTGTGAATAAGTCTTAATGTCTGGCTGTGAGAGGCCAGGTAAGAAAGTAAGGTGATTAATGAGGCCAACCCTTGCTGCTAATTTGTAGAACCACAGTCCTGAGTGGGACAGATATCTTATCTGTTCTGCAAAGAGAACGTTGCTGAGCTTGGGCTTCTGCCCACTCCATTGTGCCTGGCTGCTCTGCTGGAGAGCCAAGGATGTCAAAAAGGCAGGATCATCCACTGCCACCTGCAGTTTGCCACCACCAGTGACACTGAGCTGAGTAAGCTGATGGAGTGTGTGGGAGGGGCAATTACTATTCAGAGTGATATTCTATCTGAAACCCTGGCTGCACTGCTATCTAGAAACACTAAGAGCCATAAAATTGACAGCAGATAACATGAGCCGAAAAAAGAAACAGTGGCCAACTGCTAGTGCCTAGAAAGAAGGATAAAAACTGGGAAGGCGTATTTTCTTGGTTTACTTTCCAGGTCTCCAGCAATTTGTTGTTCTAGATTTTCCTGAGCCAAAGGTAGGAAAAGCGCTAGAACCAGACATTAAAGAGAACAAATTTTACTGTGATACTGCTTTCTTTTGTTTAGAGTTCTGTTATTCTTCCTCCAACTATCCTCAGTCTCATTTGTGTAGGGAAGGTGATACTGGTCTGCTAAAGATGTAAGGTACAGAGGTATTTTGTTCATAGGTTCTAATATCTTGTTAAAATAAGTTGAGTATGGTGGATGTGTAGTGCACCTACTTATCTTTTTGTGAATATCTGGTGTGGTCTAGCAAGAGAATGACTGACTGTTGTTACTGACACCTCTAGAGACAGGACAAAGTAAACAGTTGTCCTTCTCTGAACAGTATCTTTGTTCATTTGGCTTTTGTCTGATGTTCAGCTACCGCAATACCTCCTGTTGTTGGTAAATGTGGAAGATGAAGGAAGGGAAAGGGTATGGGTGCATGTTCACCTTGGGAAGGGTTACTAACTTGTTCCATGATCATCTTTTCCTGCAGTTCTGTGCATTCCTTGGCTCCTGCCTGGTTCCTTTTGCCTACCTCACGGTGTTGGAACTGTCAAAATCACTGCCAGCAGCCTTACTCACAGCTTTCATCCTTATTTTTGGTAGGTATTCCTGCTACAGCAAAACTGAGCAGGTTAATTGGGAATATCTGGGTTAATGAGAGAGGTTCCCGAAAGCAAAGTAATTCTGCTTTGTATATATGAAGAAATGTAAACATTCTGATCTGCTTCTGTTTCTAAAATTTCCCCTGTTCCCCTTGTCTTGACTACACTGAGGAAACTGGCTTCCTGCAATCTTAGATTCACTTTGGAACTACAAGCCTTTCTGACATGGTGCATCTGTTTGCAGATACAGGCTGTATTACTTTGTCCCAATATATTCTGCTGGACCCCATTCTGATGTTCTTCCTCATGGGAGCTGTTCTGAGTATGGTGAAATGTAACAGCTGTGCAGATAGGTAAGATAAAGATGATAATTTTGTTGAATGATAGTTACTTGATTTTCACACAGATAATATACTAGAACAGCATGGGAAAGACGTGTACCTGTTGGATTGGGTCCAGAGGAGGGCTGCAAAAATGGTCCGAGGGATGGAACAACTCTCCTATGAGGAGGGGCTGAGGGAGTTGGGGCTGTTCAGCCTGGAGAAGAGAAGGCTCCAGGGAGGCCTTACAGCATCCTTCCAGTACCTGAAGGGGGCCTGCAAGAAAGCTGGAGAAGGACTTTTTAGAAGGTCATGGAGTGATAGGACAAGGGGTAATGGCTTCAAACTGAAAGAGGGTAGGTATAGATTAGATAGAAGAAAGTTTTAGATTAGACAGCAATTTAGATTTAGATTAGATACGAGGAAGAAATTCTTTATTATGAGGGTGGTGAGGCGCTGGAGCAGGTTGCCCAGAGAAGCTGTGAATGCCCCCTCCCTGGAAGTGTTCAAGGCCAGGTTGGATGGAGCTCTGAGCAACCTGGTCTAGTGGAAGGTGTTCCTGCCCATGGCAGGGGGGCTGGAACTGGATGATCTGTAAGGTCCCTTCCAACCCAAACCATTCTATGGTTCTGTGATTCTATGAACATGTCTGCCACTTAGTAGTCTGCATGAGTGGCTGAGATGAGATTGTTTCAGGAAATCTGGAGGTGAAAATGGCTCATGGTAGGGGAGAGAAATTTTTAGTATGAGGGTTTGTGAAACTAGAGAGAAAGTGTCATGGCTGGGGTAAACCAGGAGAGAGACTTAAATAGATTATTTTAGCATGAAAGGAAATTTCAGCTGAAATAGTGTTTATGGAACTGCAAATCTTGAAAATGGAGGTTAAAGCTTTTTAAAACCTGACAGGAAAGAAAGCTAGTATAGGGCATTGTGGGTCAGAGCAGGAGGAATGAAGGATGGTTGTAGCCTGTTCAAGGCTTTGCTTCTTAGTGGCAAAAATATTAATTTGTTACCTTGAAACAGTCACTTTGTCTCCAGGATGGAGAAATGCAGCTTATCTGTGACTGGAATCCTATAAGCACTTACAAAATCCTGCTAGCTGAGGTAAATACGTAATTTGTTTGGTTTGGAGAAATTGCTGCCAAAGATTTGAAGGAAATATAGCCAGGATGTTTCTGAATAAAGCAGTGAAGTTGCTCGGGATATTTGCTAGAGACCCTTCCAAAGGGGGAGAGTTATTTATAGGTATTTGGATATGTCAAAAGGCTTCTTTGTGGCTGGGCTGTACAGTGTAGTTTCCCCATAATGCATCCAGAATTCACATACATAAAACCTTAGAATACTGTGTTATATATGACCAGTTTTTGTTTCGTGAAACGTTAAAAAACTGGTCATATCAGTCTTAGTGTGGCTGCAGCACACATGGCTAAAATGCAGCCTGCAGTGTGACGTAGGGCCATCCAAGGCCATGCTCATCTACAGCATATACCCCAGGGAGTGCGGGCACTAAGTGACAGGGCAGTGTTTGATCAGCTCTGTGTGCCTTGACCTGAACTTATTTCTCACGTCTTACTAATCCTGTTTTCAAACAAGTTGATTTTATGCAAATTAAAAGCCAGCTCTAGCTATTGTGTTGCTTAGCAGGTCACAGGGATTTTGACTAGTCAAAACACAAGCGTCGAGGCATCAGGAATCGGTAGGAAAAGGGTTTTAATTTCTGCTGTCGTCTTTTCTGTGTGGTTCAATTTAGTTTAGCTTGCAATTTGTTTGCTTTTTGCTGCAGCTTTTGTTTGTGCTTTGGTTAGATGTTTTCCACTATGGCCTTTCTGCTTCAGGAGAAAAAGAACAGCTACTTTTCCTATTCTCCCCCATGTCCTTAGCTTTCTGAGAGATGTAAGTTTGCATTTTATGCAGCAAAAGTCCTGTTTCTATTTTCAGACCTTCCAAGTGTCAGACTTTGTTCACACTAGTGTATCAGCTTATACCAGGTGTCTATATTCCCTTCCTTGAAGTGGAGATCTAGGGCTACCCAGGCTAAAGTATTGGGCCCTTCTGAAGCCTGTATCAGGGGTATCCTTGCATCATTCTAAAATTAATGAACAAAGTATCTTTCTATTACTCATGGGCTCCTGAGAAGAAGATGAAATGTAATTTTCTGGGGTAGCCAATTTGCTGTTTGTTTTCCTAACTGCAGATACCCATTCAAGTAGCCATCATTTATTTCCTGACATGCTCTATCTGTCCTGCAGGCCATTTTCTGCCTCGTGGTGGTTCTGGCTGAGTCTCACTGGCGTGAACCTTGCTGGAGCAATGGGGGTAAAGTTTGTTGGCCTTTTTGTAGTCCTGTTAGTTGGCCTGAACACCATCTGTGACCTATGGGACTTGCTGGGGAACCTCAGCCTGTCACTGGTGAGTGTCAAACACTTTTCTTTACATTAAGGGCTTCTCTGTTTTCTTTTGCTTTCTTTTGACCTTGTAATTTGCCTAGTTATTGACAACCATGGAACTAGCCAAACAGGGATACTCTGTCTGCAGCAAACAGGGGCATCTGAGGTGGGTGATGATGCTTAAAGATGAAGGTTATAATGGTAAAACTATTGCCATACGTTTAAAAAACCCCACGTATGTCAGTGGGATAGAATGTCATAAGAGCACAGCAAAAAGGTTGTTGCTTTTTCTCTCAAGAAACTATTACCATTCTAGTTGGATTAATTTTATTTCAGTCTGGGTTAAAAATGCTCATTGGGAATGGCTGTACAACGGCCCAAGGCAAGATGTTGTCCAGCACTGTTATATGACCTTCTGAGGAGTACATGCTACCTACCTGGCAGACAGGCATGTCTTGCAGCACCTCGTTTGCATAAGCAGCGCAAGCTCAGGCACTGCATCATGAGAGTATGGAGGCAGAGGCCGCCTAGCAGTAGCATGCTGTAGTCCATCATGAGTCACAGGCATGCTCTGCAACTTGCAGTCTCCATCACCGTTCCTGAGGATGAAGGCAGCTATAGCCTGCTTGGTTTCACACACACTTACTTCTAAGAAATTTGCCAGTGTGTTTGGATGCCCTGTTCTAATATATTGCATTTTATATTTGGAGACTGCAAAATCTAATATTTGGAGAGATACCTTGATGTACCATTTGCTGTCTTGCAGTCAGCAGGAAAATAAATTCTTCAAGCATATATTTTAAAAGTGTTCAGTTCTCCTCTTGTCTCAACCTCTTCTGAAGCTTGAAAACTTTATATCTTTCACTTACTGTTTTTGTTCTGTTTGTCTCATAAACAGTGGGGGGGACTTTTTCTGTTCCTGCTGTGATTTGTTTTCTCTGATTAATGTGAATCAATACGGGCTGCAAAGATGCAATGTTCCATCTCCAGAGACACGCTTCTTGAGCAAAGTCAGTTAATTGCATTTGACATGGAACAAATCCATCATGTCTCAGCTTTCTGCCAGCAGTCAGCTGCACAGTGATTTCATTTGTGCTGCTGGCAGCAAAGGCAGCAAGCCCCTGAGTGTTAGAATATGTAAAGAAATTTACTCCAGAAGGTAGATGCTTTCTGAATAACTAACTATTTGGCAACCTTGGTGCTTGAGGAGGGGAAAAAAAAAAAGAAGTGAGCATGAAAACCCTGAAAGCCTGAATAATTTATCTCTGCATTTGTTAGGAAACTACTACAATGCAAGGTTTTGGGGACTAATTTGATTTCTAGAATTCTCAGCTTATCTTGGTGTAATGTTCTGGTTTGCTCGATGCTGTCCTTCAAGTGCATTTTCTTCTTTGACTTTGCACTGAAGGCTGTAGTTAAAGAAAAACCTTTTCACAAAGATTAAAGCATATTGTGGTCATTTTGGGCAGGAACTGGAGATTAGTTCATATGGTTCTATGCTGCATATGGTTATGTACCATCAATCTGTTATGCTGCAATTTGGTTATGTACCATCAATCAGCATTTTTCCAAATGCCCAGTGACTGTAAGTGTTCTGCTCAAGTACTTGAGCTGAGCAACTGTTTCCTTTGTTGACTTCAGTAAGTTCTTAGTTTTGTAATATGTTCAGTTGTTTTTCCATTACTTCTGAAATCTTCGGATCTCTTAGTAAGGGTTGGAGGATCATTAGCTTAATGATTGTATGATAGGTACCATGTAAAAAAAAATACAGAAGATAGCAAGTACATCTGCCTTCGTCCACTTTGAAGTTAGATATGGACATTTAGCAAACAATTTTTGCTGTTTAAGGTGTTTTCTTCTCCCACAGCTGTTTTATTACCCACCCTGTATTTTAGATAACCATCAGTGTCAGTAGGATGTGGATATGTAATTGCATCTTCAGCATCTATGTATACACCACCTTTCCAAGGGATTTAAATGAAATGCTCTGCTTTTGTGTTGAGGCAGCTAGAAACACTCACAGGTTTTTCTGCTGACTTTTCTGTAGCTTCTGGCTGAGGACCAGCGACAGAAATTGCAGTGTGAGAGCATCCTTGCTAAGTGAGCTGGTTTCTGTGAGTGCAGCATATCTAAGTCCCCAAGAAGTCCTTGTTGCAGTCATACTTGCATAGGGAGACTTGTTGGGAGAATTGTATCTAGCAGCTTGTGCCCTCATGTTTTCACTTTGCTTTTTGCTTGGCTTTGACAGTTACTATTCTGGAAGCCATCTCCTTGCTGTAATTTTGTGTCAAGACGTGTACTGCTCTGATAAACAAGTTAAGGTCCTTGTTTTCAAAGTATTGTCAATGGGAGCTGCCCAATCTCCTTTGCCAAAGTTAGGCATGCCCAAGGTTTTTAAAGTTAAACCCCCCTATTGCCCGTTTTTGTCTTCCTCCCAAGACCCTGAAATTTCAAGGTACCCCAGCTCTAGCTTTTGGAGATGCGCAACAAGGTCTGCTTAAGCTTTTACCGCTTCCTAGGACTTTGAGGTAATTCTGCACCCTGTTGGGCTTGCTTGTGTGGTAGTCTTCTGCTGTAGGACCACTGCTCAGAGTACTGTGAGATAAAGAGCGGAGTTGTGCCTGCAGCTGCACTGTTTGATCCAGGTTGTGTTTGTTACAGGTCATGGTTGGGAAGCATTTACTGGCTCGTGTACTCTGCCTCATCCTGCTCCCGCTTGCTCTCTACACGGCTATGTTTGCTGTTCATTTTACAGTATTAAATAGAAGGTATTTCACAATATTTTCTTCAGAAGAAGAATCGCTTGTCTTTGCTTTGAGTTAAAGGGTATTGATTATGGATTTCTCCATTTTCAGTGTCAGAAGCACAGCCACAAGCTGTGTTTAATTCCCTACCCAGGCTCCTGTATCGTTTTTAGAGAAAGGCTCTGGCCAAGCTGGCACTGAAAATGAGTTTGAGCTTAAGACTTTCTGAAATGCTGAGCAAGTATCCTAACCAAAGACTGTCTCCTTTTTTTTTTCCTCCTCTTTCCTGGACCTGAAAATGTCTCAACTCCATCCTTTTTTTTTTTTTTTTTTAATTACAAAATCAAAAGAAGGGCATTGCATTCCTGAAAAATGCTTTGGCTGTGATTAAAATGAAAAAGTCTGAGTGTTCCTGAAGGGAGGACTCTTTTCTGAATGCCTGCTTTTTATGTGGAAGGAGCGCAACAACTAGTAAAATGGCTAAGTAATGGCCATGTTTTCCATATGCCATCATTAAGAGATGAATAAGCATTTCACTATGAAAAAAGAATATAAGATTAAATCTGTAATTTTTTAGTTTAACTGGTCTTACCACTACCCTCTTAGCAGAACTGAGACTTAAGGAGCTACAGAGGGAGGCTTTGTTATATCGAACCTGACAGTGGGTCAGTTTATTTGTCATAAGAACGCCTCCAAAGAAAGTTGATAGTGCTTTGTGCAGTAAAAGTGTGTACGTTTTTGTGACCTCAAGTCCTTGCAGCTCTGGACAACTTCCTGCAAGACTGTCTGTATCTGTGATTCACAATGTTAGAGGTGTGTGCATCTAAGGGAGCTACAGTCATTCTTCTCCTGATGCCGAGTCTGTTTTTATCTTTTTCCTTCTGTAAAAACAATTTGGTCATGCATGATAGAGCTTTGTGTGCCTGTTTAGTTAGACTTTGAATCATCACAGTCTTTGTTCTGTTTTGTAGTGGTCCTGGGGATGGTTTCTTCAGTTCAGCATTTCAGTCCCAGCTGATCGGCAACAATCTTCATAATGTCTCCGTTCCAGAGCGTGAGTGTCCAAAGCAATAAACCACTTTGACTGTTGTCCATGTACGTGGGGGTTTAAATAAAACCAGCATCTTCTGTGAGTCAGTGCAGGACAGTGCAGATTATGATTGTGGTCAGATCCATGCTGTTACTTTGTGCAGCCTTATATGTTGACAGAAAAGAAAAAGACTGAAAATAATGCTGTGTATATTGCAAGGTCGTTAGCTGTTTCATCATATTCCTTCTAGAGGGAAAGCTGCCATTTTGAGGGATTTGACATTTTTGTGTGTGTGTATCTGTTCTTTGGCTTTTATGTTGCTTGAGACAGCAAAAAGAAATTTGTCCTGTTCAGCTTAGGTTTGTAGGTGTTCAGATGTGGGATTTGTTTCCAAAATGTGTGGCAATGAAAACTATCAACTCATTTGTGACACAGCACGCCCCTGGTCCAGCTGTGTTGTATTCAAGCACACATATGAATTTAGGGGAAAGATGGCTCTGTGGTCGTTCCCTAATCCTTGGGCTGGCTAGGGACTACTGAGCCTTTAATATGGTTTTGCTTTCCAGTTACTTCAACTTTTCTCTGGCTGTTCTCTGCTCCAGAGCCGCTACTGGGAGAGCGTCAGGTCCGTTCTCCAAGACTGTGTTCTCCCACTTGTGTTGGGAGGGTGAAGGGAGGGTATCAGCTCCACTATCTGGTAGCTGAGCTTGCCTCCCTTCCCTCTTGTATTGCTGTAGGGGTTGGGCGATGGAGTGCTTCAGAGTAGTCACATGCTTTTCAAACTTCATCATGTTTTAATTTGACCATATACTCTTATCGAAAGCTATCTCAAACCTCTCATTATTGAATTACATACAAAAGAGCTAGCGCTTCTGTTTATGTTAAAACTAGGTGGGAGAATTTTAAGTGGTTCAGCCAAATGTTATGTAACAGTTTTGCTGAATCGTGGTCGGGGATGGAAGATACACTTGCAATGAGATGTGTGAAGTAATGTGTCAAATGGGAAATGAGCTTTCATCAAAACAAAGTGGGAGAATGCATGCCTAATCAGAGCACTGCAGGCTAGCTGGGGGAGATATTTATAGGAGAGCTGCCTCATGCCTGTTTCCCTCCTTCCTTCCCATATAGACTTGGCATACGGGTCTGTGGTCACAATGAAGAACCTTCGGATGGCAGGGGGGTACCTTCACTCGCACTGGCACCTCTACCCGGAGGGCACTGGGGCTCGCCAGCAGCAGGTTAGTGTACTGCGGTAGTGCTGCCTCTGATGACAACCGTTGACTCGCTCCTGTTGCACTTAGCATTAGGTGCTGTTGGGACGGGAGCAGTGTATCTGCTCAGCATTTGTTACCCTCTCAGAGCCACAGCCGTGCACTTGGCTTGGAAGTCCGAGTAAAAAAGATGCTTGAAGAGGGCCTATCATATTGCACCAGAGAGGTGACTTACGTACTGGAGTAGCAAGACCGTCCTCTGTAGATGGAGGCCGAGAGGACTTAAAAGTAATCTTCCGTAATGAAAGTGCTGCTGTTACCTCAAGGAAGGCTGTAAAACCTATGTTTAAAACAAATACTTTTTATTTATTTATACTATTTATTTATTTATTTATACAAATAATTATTTTATCTTGTAGGTTTCATTGCTGTGTTTTAAAAGCAATGGAATAGGGCTGCTTTGTGTTGTTTTCACTCCTGCCACTGTCCTCTGTGACCTTACATGATTTACTCTCTTTTTGTGCCTTGCTTTCCTCATCTGTCGCCAAAGAATCTGTAAGGCTTTGCTCATTAAATTAGATACCTGTACATTCGTAAGCTAGCTATAATTAAGCTGTCTGAACTCTCTAAGGGATCCTGATTAAATGATTAAGCAATATATCAAAGTAAAATTCAGAAATCATGTAACTATTGCTAATCAAGTAGTACAAAAATGAAGTGAATTTCTTATTTTTGTCCATCATCATCAAGCTTCACAAATCTTTGCAGCTTCTAAAGCTTTCCCAAGATGTATTTTGCAGTTTGCATGTTAGTGTCTAAAAATTGTTCTGAGCTCCTTGAAAGAAGGTTGCAATAGAAAAACAAATGTTTGGTTTTTAACTCTGCTCAGTCTCTGTGGTGAGGAAGAAGTTTTCAGAAATGAAAATTTTGACTCAATCTTCTTTTCGTGCTGTTTTTCCCAACCAAAAATTCTAATAGTCTCGTGTGACATTGATGTTTATTACTGTAGATGAAGATCTCATACCAAAACTGGCTCAAGTATAGGTCAAATTCAAGTGCAGAACATGCTTTATTGACACTAAAAGCAGGGAAAGGGGTTTTGGAGAGCAAGCTGATGGGAATTTCCTTGAGGGTAAGTGGGAAAGTGTGGTGATTCCCTCCCTGTGCTCCCTGCCCTGGAGGTAGGACAATGGTAGAGGGCTGGGACAGTTTGGGGAATGTGGAGAGGGGAAGGGAATTTAGAACTTGGAAGAGATTTAGGGAGAAAAAGATGGAGGCAGTGATCTCTGCCTCCTCCTTTCCCTCCTCTCCTGATAATATACCCTCAAGGTATGAGGTTCCACCTCCAGCTATCCCTTTTTCCCCACCCTCGGACACTCCTGTATGTTCTGCCTCTCACCCGCCCCACTGGGCCATCTGCTCTCACCTGAGTGGGAGGCACAGGTCTGGGACTGGTCTAGGGTCCCACAGAGCAGGGGTTGCTGCTGCTGGAAGAGGAGAGTGAGCAAGGCGGGCACAGTTCCTCGTGCTGCTCAGGAAATTGCCCTCAGGAGCAGCACCCTGGGGTCAGATGGTCTCCATTGCTTGTGGTAACAGTAGAAGCAGTTACTCTGTGAGTCTGAGCAGGCTGGTAAGTATTAGCTGGGTGGCATGTGTGGCTTTAATGGTTGATCGCTGAATCCTGCTTACCTTGCTTGGATCTTTTGGCCAGAAGTATTATGGTTGTCACAGGCAGCCTATTGTCATAAATGTCTACCAGTGATGCCTGTCTGTAAAGCCAGTGCTGTTTCCATCTCCTGGTTCTGGTACTCGTCAGTGATTATTCAAAAACTTCAGGTTTGGATATCCTGTTGTTGTAGAAGGAGCCTCAGAAGCAGGATGAGAGGAGGTCAAGCTGTATGGTTGGAGGTTGTTACCTATGATGCATGTGAACGGCCATTAAGTGTACTGCTTCTGTCTGTACGGGCTATACACTCAACAAAAGCTGTGAGCTGGGTTAAGCAGTGGCCAGTGACTGACTTTCTAGGGGACACCGTCATAAAAGTCATCCCAGGGTTTTTGTGTTACTGGTGCATTCATTTGGGACTTTGATTTGTTGGCGATTGTGTGTCTGGTGTCACCAGCTTTTTTCTTGTTTGGTAAAATAATTTATCCTGTGCTTTCAGGTCACTGCCTACTTACATAAAGATTTAAATAACCTGTGGATTATAAAGAAACACGATTCGGATACAGGTAACAAATACCATTAAAGTGCCTTTTATAACTGCTGCTTCGGTTTTTCACTTAAGCATTCTGAGTTCCCTCCAGGGCAAATTATCCTTCATGGATATGAGGGGGAGAGGAGCAAGAACAAGGAGAATCTGGCTCCATCTTGATTAACGCTGTCTGTGTTTACTGTGGTTTTGGTTTTTCTCCAGATTATACAGCTGAAGTAAATAAGCTTTTCTCAGCTGAAGAGTGCATTGACAACTTTTCAGCTAGGTAGGGCTGCAAATAACGGAGAAGAAATTAATCTGAACTCAGTATTTTTTGGAATCTATTATTGTGGCTATGGGTGCTGGAGAAGTTGGGTCCTGTTATGTTCTGTTATGTTGTGCTCAACTGATTTGCATGAATGTTTGGTTGGGACAAGACAGAGTATGGAATGTGAAGATCCGGGGTTCGTACATACATCTGTTGTTTTAGAATATCATGTAGTGTAGCAGAGGCATGTTTGGTCTAGCAGAGTTTCCTTTCTTCACCTGCAGCATGTGTGAAAAACCAGAAAAAGTGCAAATAACCTAGATGTAACAAAATTATAATCTGTGTTGCAAGAGTTGTTTTATAGTTCATAAAATGAGATAAATAAATATAGTTTTGGTGTTCAGTTAGCTTGGCCAGGCATCCCCTTTATTTAAGGGCAGTATGTGCTGCTTGGGGCCATGGTCTTTGGAGTAGCCCTCACGTCTGGTCCTTAAGCTGGAGCAGTGGTTTACACCAGGCTTAGAGTCAACACAAATTAGTTTGCCTTGTATTGTCTGCTTGAGGCATGAGCGTTCCCAAGAAACTTTCTGAGACCCTGATGTGTTTGTCAGTGCATTGATATGATTAGTTTGCCTTCCTTCAGCAGATCTGTCAGACCCCTCGAGCCCCGTGGAGTTTGTGAGGCACGGAGATATTATTCGTCTGGAACACAAAGAGTAAGGATGATTTATGAATTAAAAGAGATGGCATGATTGCATAGAATTGGTGCAGATTTCTCCTGCTGGAGACTGCATGGTTAGGCCAGCACAGACGGGCTGCATGACAGGTGTCTGTATATCTGCATTTCCAGTGTGGAGTTTGTGGAGTTTTTCTTTTACGGTTTGTGTTTTGAAGGGTGTCTGTTAAGTGGGAAACTTAACAGAACCACACAACTTTATTAGAAATACCTACCTAAGCAGCAGAGGGATTTGCTTAGCTGTGAGGTGCAATATTAAGGATAACTTTATTAAGGGTAACTTTTCTGCAAAGAAGCAAGTTCAGCCCCCTCATTCTGTTGCTTGTTCCCACTCTCTGAGTTTTCTAGGCAGGTAGTGTGGGGTTTGTTGTCAGTGCACTGCAAGCGTCCTGCTCCTAACGTGCAGAGGCAGCGTCCACCCGCTGGATTCTGCTCTCGGCAGCACCGAGGTCACAGCAGTGAGACACGTTTCAGTGGAAATGTCAGCTGGCGCCTTCCCTCGCTGTAGGGAAGGCCTGAGGGGAAGCAGGGGAACACAAGTGACTTGGTATTTATCTTCGTCCAGTCTACTGTCACTGTGCCACGATGCTCTGCGCTGTCGCTGAACTTGTGAGCCTGGAAATCCCGTCGATTTGCGTTCGGTGCTGCGCGTTCGCAAATCACTGCTTACGTTTCCCAAATGATTGTAAGATCTAAAAATAAAAAAAGCCTTGAACTTGGGGTTTTGCTACCGAATGCGTGATGACGAAGGTGATAAAGTCTGGACGAGGCGGTGCTGGGTAGGCCGCGGTTCGGCCCCTGGGAGGGCAGGGGAGGGGAACTGCCGTGCTGCCGCAACGCTCCGCCAGGTGGCTCCCGTCTCCGCCTCGCGCGCGAGGCGCGCTCGGCCGGGGCGGGGCCTCTGTGCCGGTGAGGGGCGGGGCCGGGGGCAGCGGCCGCTGTGGGGGTGGG
>Ga0065711_1008357_pt1 | contig 14620 bp, 5 predicted proteins | sample Hoacrofraction12_FD_59098 | JGI IMG/M metagenome (GOLD analysis project Ga0065711, IMG submission 59098) | Hoatzin crop microbial communities from Cojedes, Venezuela - Epithelial fraction 12 v2 (version 2) | ecosystem: Host-associated > Birds > Digestive system > Esophagus > Crop | place...
CTGCCGAGGCGCAGCCCGGCCCGTGCTTTGCAGGCTCGCGATGTCGCCGCCGCCGAAGAGGTGCGGGAGGCCCCCGGTGCTGTCCTTCCTGGAAAAGAAGAAGAGGAAGCAAAGCCTGGACAGAAGGAGGGGGAAAACGAGGATTTACGTGGGAAGCCACATCGACCGGTGGCTGACGCTTAAGGAGAAGCTGGATTTCAGGAACGATGCGGAAGTCGCAGGGTTTCTACTGGACTTGTGAGTAGACCGTCGCAACGCTCCTCTGTTTCCTCATGCCGAGTAAATAATTGTTGGCGTTAATACCGGCTGTGTGTTTCCTTTCGAGGTATGACAGCTGCGACCCAGTGTCCCAAGCTCCGGTCCGCTCCCTCCCCGAGGGCGTGAGAAGAATTACTGTGAGAGAAGAGCGGGCGTTGGCAAGCAGCACCTCTTTGATCGCAGCGGATGGAACGTGAGGAGCATGCTCTCTTTGGTGGTGAAGGGCGGATGGAATGCTATTCTGGATAGCACTTAAAAGACCATAGCTGACACTTTAAAAAAAATGGAGTGGAAGTTGTATAAGAAAGAGGAAAGTACACAGCTAATTTTATTAAAATGGGAGATTTTTGGATATCCTTTGTAGAATAACTTGTGTGCTTGTATTGTTGAGTACGTAGTACTAGCCTAGACGAAACAGAAACAAAGCTTTTCTGCAGAAAAAAATGTTTCACTGACCAGTTTGGGTTGTACTTGCAGGTATGACACTGGTGACCAGTTGTCTAAAGAATCTGCCTGTCCTGAGCTTGGAGATGTGAGAATTGTAACTGTGAAAGAAGAGAGAGAGATGCCGCATGACTGCTTGTTGACAGACACAGATGAGACGTTAGTGATACTATGATTTTTTGCACGTTTCACACTTGAAAGTATTTTGCATTGATTTTATTATCACTTTTAATTTTGTTTATTAGAAACTCATGCCATTCATACTCTGATTCATTATCTAAATACATCTTGGTGCATAATGGTTGGTCCAGTCCTTCTGAGACGAGAGTCTGAGAGACATTTTGGAAGAGTTGCGAGACCCTTAGAGTACACACAGCAAACCGACTTGTTCAGCGACTGCCTTCCGTAATTGTGTACGAGGTTCACAAGTGGAACAAGGAAATAGCTAGTACCTTACATGTACCCTAGTCACTTCAGCAAGCAGTTAGATTTTTACAGTAGTACAGTCTCCAGGCAAGTGGAATTGCATGTACTTTAACTTTTCTCAAAAGAAAAATGTTTCGTTGTTGACCAAGTGATGTTACATACAAAGTGATATGTTAACCTATCTAAAAATAGTGCCGTGCTCAACGAGGCAACCACACCATCAGTCGACTGCTGATTTCTGTTACTGCAGTATCATCAGTAGCTGAGGCATTCACAGTTGATCAGAGGAGCCTCCAATAGGTACGCTTGTCCATTACTCTTTGTTTAGGCTTCAGTTATCCGCAACAGTGTTACTGAATAATTGTAATTTCTTCCCTGTTGTAGTTCTATGACTTTTTAAAAAAATGTATCTTTTAATGTGTGCAGGGGGACACAGAGAACCTAGGACAGTACACTGGCATTGCATGGTGCAAACCCCGCGCTAATACGGTGAAGTACGTAACGCATGCAGCACGTTTGTCTGAATCTCATTTTCCACTGTGGTTTTGCTTGTGACTTTCCTAATTCTTCTTACTTCTGATTTTAGTAGGTGAACAAGTTGGGGTTCTGAAAGCAATTCTGTGGCACAGAAGAATTCTTGGAAGCTAGGTCAGGAGAAAATAAATACCAGTGCTGATGAAGCTGACAAATGCCAGTGCATTCTTCAAAATCACATTTTTCTCTGGCAATATAATTTTAGTTTGGAGTGCAGCAATAATTGAATTCCTGGGATTGATGTGATGCAGGTGAGACAGAGGGTTTGTTCTGAATTGATTGCTTATTTCAGTCCTCTGAGATGTGAGAAATATTGTGAAAAGTTGATTGGTATGAGAACAACTTTCTGTTACCTTAAAAGGTAAGGCGTATCATGCTTTGTTACAGTCTCAGGATATCTCTGTGAAGGTGCTGGACAAAGGATCAGCATCTATGTGGTGGTAATTGTACAAAGCTAAGAAATGGCAGCTGTCTTAAGAATACAGAGATTAAAAAATACAAGGTGTTTTGTGGGACAGACATCCTAGGGCATACTGTGTTATTCTAGGGAATATTTACCTACCGGGAGTACTTGTGTAGCCTCTCTGTGAGGAAGATAACGGCACACCACATCGCTGGTAATGCTTTCGGGTTTGGTTTTCTTTCCCAGTATAGCAGTGAGGTAGAGGGATGGTGTTACTGAGGGATGCTCACTGGCTGTGGGATATCCGTACAGTGGTCAAGTGATTTGCCCAAAGTCATGTTGGTAGGTGAACTTGGGTCTGAAAAGTATGACTAAACTCAATTACTAACTCAATGTTTTCAGATGGGTGGGCAAAATTCTTAATAGTTGTAGAAAATGGTGGTTTTCCTTTGAAAGAGAATGGTGGTTCTGTTAACGTATACTTTTTTTTTTTTTCTTCTTGTTTTTAAAGGTGTGGTACTGCACTTCCTATTGAAGGGTGGAGGTGAAGGCAGGTATTTCCTGCTTTCCAGGCATTTGGGTGTCGTGTTTTCCTGTTGCTGTTATGTTTTGGGCTTTACAGAGTATGTCTTTTCATTCTATGCTGCTGTATAAGGGCCAGGAAAAGAACAAGGTGGTGGAAGGGGCTTTATTAACAAATTCTGAGTGAATAGTTATAGAGCAGCTGTTGTGTTCTAGGCCTTTTACTATCTAGTCTAGTTTTAGGTTGGCTAAATGCTAACTGTTAAGGAACTCAAAATATCAAAGATAATGGAGCAAGAACATGTGAACTCACCTGCTTCATCAGTGGCTTTAATGTTTGGTTTCTGTCTCGTTCATGGAGTCTTGCCTGATGATGCTAGCTTTCAGAGGTTGCTCTAGAGAATGAAGTTAATGGAGAAACAGTGAGGGAGTCAAGCAGCAGGGATTTCAAGGTTTTTGCCAGGTGAAATGGTATGTCTTTTTGAGTTTTGGCTTTTATGAAGAGTTGGAATGTTGAAATAGCACAGGAAGAAAAGAATGTACAGAAACCTGATGTAAAGAATTACTAGCAGGGCATAGCCAAGGGAGGCGTTACTGAACCGTGTCCGGTTAGGTTCCTGAATACATTGAGTTCTTCTCTAATGCTGCTTCTGTTGTTGACTTCCAACTTTAGCATTTAGAGTACGAATGAACTAGATTCAAATTACTTTTCTGGTTTACATGTAACAATTGCAAAACTGTCAGAGCAGATAATAAATGATTTACTGTTTTTTCTTTAATGTTATTTACTCTGGCGTTAAGGTTGAAAACTGATGAGTCAAAGTAGTTGGATAGGGTTTTTCGAGGAAGCTTTGGGGGATTTGAGATTCTCTTATTTCTGCAGCCTTTGAGTGATAGAGATTCAAAAACTCCTTTACCTTTAATGAGACACATTGTCATGATAGAACTGAATTTCCTGGGATTTGATTATGGAATGTATCTTTTTTTTTTTTACCTTGATTGACTAAGAAATGAAACAGAATATGGATATAAAATAAATACTCAAAAGTGTCACAGCAGTTTGGTGAGGAAGACTGAAACTGGTAGGATGAGTTGGTGTCAGTCATTACTAAATCATTAGCTGGGAAGCCCCTATTTTGAAGGTAGACTTCAGCTTCAGTTCCTGTCTCTCCTAAAATGGTAGTGGCAGCTCCTTTTATAACTATTTTTGCTGCATAACGTCTCTCACAATCATGGGATCTTGCAAGAGTCTGTGTTGCAGAACTTCTCTTTATCTTAACTAATCGGTTGTCTGAAGAGTTGGACGATTACTGTCCAGACAAGGCAGTTGTAAAGTATAATTCCCTCACTTGGAAAGAAAATAAACAGTCTCGAGGAAATGTCCAGCAAGCTGTTAATGCTGAAGACTTACCGTGACACCAGTGTGAACAGCTGGGGAGTTTCTTAGCAAGCAGGAAAGTAACACTAAAATTCCATTTAAAAGAAAAAAAAAAAAGATAAAATAATGTACTTAGTAGGACAGCTTCCTGTGTTCTGCCAACAAACTGATTTTTCATTGCTGAGTTTTGACTAGTCTGCATTCAGACTCTCTAAGTCTTGCCAAAGTATAAAATAACAATTCTTAATTGAACTAAAAGACTCTGCATGTATTAGTTTTGGTCTTTAGTGCTCACAGTTTGTTTTTAATGGAAAAAAATAAACCCCCCTACCTTCCCCCCCAACAAACCACTATCTGGGGTTATTTCACTAAGGTAACTTGAAAGTGAATGCGTAACGCTGCTTTTCCTTGCAGAAAATTTCGTGGTTAGTCTAAGACACTTAATTAAATAATTTACTTAATTGTAATGCTAAATGTTTATCTGTATTTCACTAGTGAAACCTATATATACACGAGAAAAACGTAAGAAGTTGATCTGATCACATACGTTGCCCATATAAAAGCACAAATGGAGTTATTGTAAAATATTTTCCATTATTTCAAAGTTAGAAGGTTATATTAAGGGAAAGTACTTGCCTAGACATACTTTGTGAAGCAACGCAAACATATGGTATTTAGGTGTTTACATGTCACATTGTAACTATTATCATTGTGTTACTTTTCAGGGTGACCAGCAAGAAGAAAATCAAGCTCTTGCCTAACAATACTGGGGCGGTTTTTGGTCCATTTTGATTTTGCTGTGAGGGGTATTGTGAACTATAAACAATTACTGTAAGTTGTAGTATGGAATTCTGTGTTACCTGTTGAACAGCACATTAAACTTCATTACCTAAAGTTCTGTTGTGTTACGTTAGCATTAATAAAGTGCGTGGAGCGGATTATTTCACTGTGAGAGTCTGTACATGGTTCTCAGAAGGGCAACAAGAAACAACAAGCCAAAATGCTAAGAAGTATTGCTCAAGTTTACTCAGAATTTATTAATTTTTCTGTAGGTCGTGTTAATGAAAAAGTTCCTCCCATATTTAAAACTCAAAGGGCTAAAATAAAACCAACATTCCAGTAACAGTTGCAGCACCAAGCACGCTTCCGTCCTGACTGCGTTTCTTGGAATGCTTTTTCTTGGGGAATGAATTTAACATACCCCCCATACTGGAAGGTGGTTTTGCACTTAAAAATCATGGGTAAAAACGCTGGGCTGTATAGTGCATGGTGTTCGTGCCATCTAAACAATGAGTAATCAAGATCAGACAGTGTGTTGTTCATCTAAATATGTTTCATTACTGAATAATTTGATCTCTTCCTTTGGCTTTTGATACTACTTAAGCTGATAAATGCTGCCTCTTAATTATTTTCTTAACAAAGATGAAAGAAGTGTGGAGTACTTTCAATAACTGAAGTTCAACAGAATAGCGTTGGCAGTTCTGAATTTGTTTTGTAGTTACTAAGTATGAGTAATCCTGGGACGTTTTTAACGGAGAAACGGTGAAATTAGTATGGCTGTATTCAGTACATGTTTGTCAGAAGGACAGATCACAGTCTTCTGATTGGGTTTTTTTTCTTTAACCGCACACTTTCATAAGTGTTTAGGTCTTGATTTTACAGTGTTCAAGCCAGCTGGGTTTTCCCATTAACTTACGTTAGAACAGCCTCTCTCTATGGAGAAATTCCCCTAATTAGACCATTACACTCAACATTCAGTTTTTAAAATGAGCTACTTCACATGCTGTAAGAAACTGCTGCTCTTAAATATTCTTCTCTTGAAGTATAAAAATTCAATGTTACCTTATTAACAATGTATCTTTTGCCAAATGTTGCAAAGATGGCTTTTTTTTTGAGTCAGAGAAGATAATTTGTTGAAGCTTTCTCAAAATGAAAAGGCCACTTCCCATGTCTTTCTACATTCTCTTTGCTCTGTACGTTTCAAATTTTTCTTTGACTGCCAAGCAGTCATTCATAGAAGTGACTCAGTCTGGCTCACAGAAGCATGACTAGTGACACTAGTTCTCCGTGAAGTGTCTTTCAGCGCGCTCTGAATTTTTGTTGTTGTCCATGTCATCACAGCGAAAAGGGAAGAGGACTCAGCCTTCTGTAATCAGTTACATTTTCCTCCAGAGCCTACAAGATCAGCAGAAGAATCTGCAACTGCAGTAGCCCCTTTCAGTAAGGAGCTCTGCCCTTCTGTGGCGTTGGAGCACCGTCTTGTCAGCCTGTTCAGCCTCGTTCTTGTGCCTTTATAAATGCACTCTAACAAATATTTTATTCTTTAACGACTTGTGGAAGTAAACTAATAGTGCAAACGTGTGATGTTTTGAGGTGCTCTCGCTGCATAAAATTACTGGTATAATGATTATTCTGGTGCACAGTACTTCAGTATAGTACAGTTCAGCGCATACCATGTTTCCCCCAAACCCTCCCACTAGACTAGCACTTCACGCTGAAGAAAAGTCAAGAGAAAAGTAGACTTTAAAATTTCCTTTTGTAATGTTATAATATCCATGGATGATATATTTTGGGTTGTTATATCAACATGTACTTTTGAATATCTGACTTCTGTAGAGCAGGATCTTGTCATGAATATTGTCCAGTAAATTTTGCAGAATAGTGAATGGTAATGACTCTGAAACATGGTTCTTGCTTCTGCCAAGAATGTGACAGGAGCAACGGCTATGCTTTTGTCAGAACAGCTGAGTAAGCTTTTCTGCAAATTCTGTGGGAATTGATGAACTTGAATATGTTCAAAGGTCAGAACTAAATCTGTAAAAATTGTTTACATTGCTATTCCAATAGACACATGATTTAAGAGTGTAACAGGGATGCAGGAATCTGGTTTTATTCTGAATTCTTCATGCCTAGTAGATCATCTTTTTCAAGGTGCTTCCCTTTCCTCTTTTTTATTTGTGGTAAAATAGGAGTAAATTCCAAGTGTAACTTTTATAAGGCACGATCGCGTCTGATTTAATAGTATAAAATGCTATCATAAATGTGAGGATACTTGTCATTACTTTTTCAAGAGATGTTCATGTCCTGTGTCTGCTGTTAGTGACATGTCTGTTGGGCTTCTAAGTCAAGGCACCCCAAACGAGTTTCGACAGTGCATCATGTTAAGCACATTCTCATGAGTCACTGCTGAAAATACCAACCAGTGGATGGCAGAAGGGAAAACTCATCAAAGGAGGAATTCCGAAGGTAGGAGTAGTGGAGTTTCAGTTTGAGATGTGTAAATGTAATGTGGGTTAGAGAGGAATGGTGAACCTGAATGTATTTTGTGGTTTGAGTGGTTACCTGTGCCGATACAAGCCTGCTTCCTCTCTTTTCTGATGTCTCAGCAGAAGCTATTAATATTTCATCCCTTTGTAATTCCAGAGAGATTCCTCACCACTGCAGGAGTCAGAGTTCTGGGTAGTGAGGACTGTGTTTTCATGAAGCTGAGGATTCAACAGATAAATTGGACGCTTCTGAGATCAGATAGAGCTGATAAATGTGAGAAGTCTTATATCTTTGCTACCTTATTTAGGTCATAAAGCAAGACTTTCTTCTGTACTTCTTGTGTATAAATGTAAAATTAATGTGCATGTAAGAGATCAAAATCACTCTACCACTCGGTGGTGTTTGCAGTCTTGCTTTCCATGCAGTATTCAGTGTAGTTTTATCTATAGACTGCCTAGGGTATCTAGAAAAATAAAAAAGGGGTGACTGATACTTCTCGCACTGTTTTTAATCCCAAATTAGATAAAACTACTTGTGGATAATAGAGTGCAACATATCTGATATATCCCAATGATTTGTCTTGTCTTTTCCAAAAAGGCAGCTGAAAGTACCAGTTGCAGTAGATGATTCTCGTAGGTGAAAATGTTTTTAGTCTTTTAACATCCTGAAATTTCTCATCAGTATGTTAGTGTGGTCTGCCAGCTGTGAGCCTGGACACAATTTGAGCACAAATACCTTGACAGATTGCACTTTGGTTGTGAACTTTGATGTACATTAAGAGAGCTGTGGAGGTAGCAGTCAGGTGTGCGTTTAAGTACGTGTAGAAAATGTAACTGTTCTGTAATTCATGTAGCTGTTGTCTACCTGTATCTAAAGTAGTCCTAAATCAGCATTTTTTAAAAATCTGGTCATAAGATAAAGATTTGCGTAACTATTTCTGATGTATAGTCTGATGGGTGTTTGTAGGGGGAGGCCGGGACTGGCGTTCAGCAGCACCGCTGACGCAGCCGCTGTGCTCCCCGTCCCTGCCCGGGCCTTCATTCTGGTCTCGCCATGGCCTCTCCCTCTGAGAGCGCGCGCTGCGTGCGAGTCCGTGTGGTAAACCTGGAGACGGGAACTCATCTGGCTACAAATACTCGCCCTCAGAATGGTGGTGTCATTTTTTTTCATTCCTGTCATTTCCTTAATCTGGTTTGTCGCTTAGCCACACAAACATCTGCTGGCACCACGGGAGGTGCCGTGAGGATGGGAAGTAGCGGCGAGCGCAGGAAATGACACTGCTATTGAAAGCTTGCCACTGAACTGCCGGCTACGTACTCATCTGTGATGTGAAACACCTCTTAACCTTGTAGTCATTCATAAAAGCGTTGAGAATAAAAGCTGATCCAGTTACTTAAACTATTATGTCAAATTATTCCGGGATTTTAGGCAAATAATGTCTACTTTCAGTGACAAAGTAAAAAACCTATTGAGCATTAGAAATAGGATAACTTAAATTATGAGCTTCCAGAATGCTGCTGTTAAGAGCTTTTTCCTTTATTTGCCCACTTTGCCTCATCCCTTCCTAGAAAAACCCCAACAAACTGGAATGAGGAGGGGAAATAAAAGTTTGTGAGGATGATTAGTAGATGTTTTAAATTCAGTTATTTCAAATTCTGATTACTTTTTTATATCAGATCTTTTTTGTTGTGTAAAATGGCAAAGTTGGGTTCTAAAATGCAATGCAGTGTTAATGCATTTAATGATGTAGTGAAACCATGAGTTTTTAAAGCGGGTAAGTTTTCTATTTAAAATTCTGTATCGGGAATTGGGGGGAAAAAAAAATAGATAAAAATGTGTTCCTGTTTTGGATGTCCAGTGATTCTTTCTCCTCTCCTGCTTATCTCCATTCTAATCTTGTTTTATTCGGTTACAGTTTCTGGGTGATGAATAGTACACTGTATGCATCTCTATCATGGTACATGTTTTTCTTCCCCTCTTGTGTACTAAAACTCTGGCTTAGGAATTATTGTAACTCTTATATTGGAAATAATAGCCTTTCAGTCTTTTCTTACAAAGGAAGAAAATTAATGGAGTGAGATTTTCTGCTGTATTTACATTTTTAGGTTTGTATAAAGATGGACAGAATCACAGATGTCTGATTTTCAGAAAAAGTTGAAAAGCTGTGAATGGAAAATGTTATCTCTAGAAGTAACTGAAGACTGCTGCTGGTGTTAATTATAGGAAGAACATTCTTATATGTATTTGTTTGCATTTTTGTTTAATCAAAATAGGGGAGAAATGAAAGAATGAGAATGTATACATCACATGACATTACAGAAATGTGCTTTGGTTGTACAGGGGCTATTAAAGTAAGTGCAGTACTTGGGTATCGTCATACTAACGCAAACTAAATTCATAATGCTGCCTTCAAAGCTTGTCCAACCTGAGAGTGGGCCAAAGCTCCCCCTTTTGAAATGAAAAAAAGATGCTTTTCTATTGATCAACATTTCTATTTAAAGCTAGAGGAGGTACAACACAAAAAAAACCCACCCAAAGGTCGATGAGATGGGAGGACCATCACTGACCCCAAACTTGCAAATAAATTCATTACTGGAGAGCTCCGTGACAGTATATGACAAGGGAAGTGCATGGAGTTACTTGCCACAGGTCAGTTGGCATAATTGTGCTTACGTCAGTAATCGATTTGATTCCTGCAGACAGCTTCTTACCAAGTGTTTTCTAGGGAGCAAATAAAAAAAGCTTTATTAAGGAAAATAAAGGCAACTTGAATGAAAATGCTGTTAGGGATGTGATGGGTGGAAAATACAAGTAGTCCCTTGAAACTGATTAGAAGGAAGCTAAAAATTCAGTTGAAACCATGGAGCCTGCCAAGACACTAGTGAAACCATGGAGCTGCTGGCTTTGTGTTAGCTGAACTGTTCAAGTCCTCTTCCAGCACTGACCAGCCCCCAGGAAATGCAAGCAGTCGGCAGTGCAGGATTTGTGTAGCAGTTCTATTTACAGTCAAGTTCTAAAATTTAATATTCTTATGGGGAGAAGTGTTTTGCAAAAATATTTTGAATTAGAAAAGTTATTGGTTATGTGTGAAAGTTAACTGATTTCAACTTGAAGTTTGTGCCATCAGGGGAAAGGGAAATACGTATACTTTAGCTGCAGCCTACGAATATTTGAACTCTACTTCTACTCACGGTTTTTAGTTTTGTTTATATCTTAGGATCCTGATAGAAAATGGCTAGATTTTTTTTTCACCATATTCAGGTTTTATGGTTGCTATATTAGCATCTTGTATATTCAGTAGTAAACTGCAAAGCTTTTGTACTCAGCAAGTTTCAGGTTGCATAACCAGCTTATGGTAAGACCAAAAAGTCCCTTAGCTGATGCTGCGGTGTATGCTGTGCTATGTAGCTGATGCGTGCTACAGTTTTTTCTCTAGTGCTATAGTCAGAAAAGCTTTAAATGTATTTTCATAGTATTTATTATTGTGTGTATATATGTTACATGTATGTAAATGCTTCTGTTTGTGTTAGCTTTCCATGACTACTGCTGAGAAGGCTTTTCTCTTCTATTTTTTTTTTCCTGAGCAACGTGTTCATTTTTCCTTGACCTATCTTTGCATCTTACTCAGTTCTTTAATAACAACCGATGAAGAGTATGTTGCTAACTGAAAAGAGTATGTTGCTAACTGAAAAGAGTATGTTGCTAACTGAAGCAACTGTAAAAATTGTAAGTGAATTGTTTCACATTCTTCTTCGGTTCAGTGCTGTCATGATCCAAACAGGCAGTTCCTGTTGGCAACAGGGCTGCCTCACAAAATGCTGTGTAGTACACGACACTCAGGAACATGGGTAAGAAACTCCAGATCCTAGTCACGAGGGGGAGTGTTTATTTGCTGATTTGAATATAGTCTGTTGCATCGTTCTTTTTCTGAGCATGACATGCAAATAGAAGAGCATCATCTCAAAATAACAACAGACCAATTCAATTAGCAAAATAAACTGTGGTAGAGCAGGAGATGAGCTCTGAAGAACCTGGGTCCTCAGGGGAGAGGTTTAGTCCTCTGCCTGTTGGACATCTGTCAGTAATTACTGTCTCTCAGCATCAGTGGCTTTCTGATCACAGGCGTGCTGGCTGGCTGGTCTCTAACGCACCGCCTGTAGCGGTCCTTCTGACTGCCGAGACTCATCTTCAGTCTTCTGCTCCTGATCTTGGTATTTCAGTGGCTCTGTGTTGGTATTCTGAATATCTGTGGAAGGGAACCATATTCCTCGTGTTCTGTTCTGTTTTTCCCTGAGGGACTGACATTTAGAGTGGTGACTATGTATGACCCATGTGAAAATGTAGAAGTAAGTGACATCTTTCTGCCTTAACATTCGCTTCTATTTGTAGTAGATGTAAATTGCTTTTCATTGATGTTTTTTCTTGTTCCCAGCGTCAAAAGGATTTTGGTATTGCTATTTTGACATCTCCTTAAAGAAAAAAAAGTAATCTCCGACCAGTCTGTGCTGTCCTTTATGTATTGCTAGACATGTGAAGATGACTCTGAATCTTGAAAAGACTCCTCTCTGTCCTGTCAGAAATGTTTGTGGTTCTCGCCCCGCTTCTGGAGGGTGGTTGAACACCTCGTGACTTGCACAGGGCTCAGTCAGTCCAGTGCAGCATTTCTTTGCATTTGTTTCTAAATTGTTTTAAATTTATTTTTGTTGTTGTTCAGATCATTTATGTAGTCTTTTAGTTTTACTCTCATCATCCAGTTTGGAAGAAAATAATCAGTTAATTACACCACATCCAGATTTCTGTAGATCTGTTTTCTTTCTCTGGCTGCCCACAGAGAAACTGGTTTACAAGAAGAAACTGTTGAAGTGTTCCCCTCCCCAAAAGAAGTTAATAGTGTGACTTTCTCTCTCCCTTCTATCAATCTTTAAATGCTTTGATTTACGCTTTGAAGATTAGGTGTAAACTTACTTAAGTTTCACAGAAAAAGCAATTAAATACAACAACCTTTCTGAATATTTTGAGATTTATTAGGAACGTAAGAAAAATCTCTTGGGCCAGACCCGAGGCTTATGTACTTCTGTATCTTGTTTCTGTGTTCAGGAAAAGGAGTCTCGCAAGCAGCTCCGTCTTGTGTCAGTGTTACAAACGCAACTGCGGGCAAGACCAATTCTTTTGGTTTTGTGTAAACAGAGAAAAGAGTGGCCCTTGTATTGTAGGGCTTCTAGTAGGGACAGAAAATTTACTATTTTCAGTTGTTCAGGCTTTGGCTATGCAATTAAAAATAATAATGCTAACTACGTTGTATGGATGTGAAAAATACTGCTGCTATCATCATATTCCTTATAGGATCCTTCTTTGTGTGCTTTGAATTCAGCCGATTTTCTGTCTTACAGGAATCTTACAATATCTGTTTATGGAACATGAGGTTGTTCTCACTGTGCTTTTGCCTTGCATGATTTCGGTAACATTTGTCTCTTCTCTATGGAAAACAATTGCAACTTCTTAACCTTTGTGTAATAGTGTTTTCATAACCTCATCATCTCAGCAACTCTTCCCTGAACTTTGCTTAGTTCTGTAGTTACCCTTTTGGACGGAGTAAGAAGTATTTCTGAGAAGACAGACTTAAAGAAAAATACATCTCTGTTTTTCATGGTTCTGTTCTTTTGGGCTTTCTGTTGGCTGAGGGAATGGCATTGATTTTAAAAAACAAACAAAAAAGCAAACAAAAACCAAACTGATTTTGATAAAAGCTTCATTTCATTCCTCCTGAAATGACAAACCTAAATTAGAATGCTCTGTCACGAAAACAGTATTTTCAAGTACATTTTTCTTGTTGATGCTTATTCGTTTACACTTGGTATTGGTTTTAATTTGCCTTTGGTTATCTGTTTCATTTAGCTTATTCACATTTCTAGAATTCCTGTCTGGTTTTGATTAATGTAAATCACTTTATCATTTACTCATTTGCCTACTCTATCTTACACTCTCCACTCCCACTCGCCTGCTTTTTTCTGCCACCCAAACTACAGCTTCTATGACTGTTTCTGTACAACTTGCATCTGCCATGTGTAGTGGTATCGCTGCAGTTACCTCCTTCGGATGCCTGAAACGTCTCTTCCAGATAAGGTGGACCTTGGCTGCTTAATCTGCTTTTTTTTTTTTTTTGCAAGGTTTAGTTTGTTTATGATACCGTATTGTAAAGGTATGTGATGTGGAAGTGCTAAAAGGAGACAGGAAAAGAATTCGGCTCAAAATTAAGGAAGAGTAAAAATTCTTCTGTCGTGGTGAATAGACTCGATCTGTTCTAGCGGGGCTGTTCCTCTGCAAGAGCAGTGCCAGCCTTTCTGTGCTTTCATGGAAGGCTACGTCATTTTATTCCAATACGTACAGCTGTGTATGCATAAGAAGTATGCTATACAGTCTGAGCTCGCAAAGAATTAAAAAGCCACAAAGATGCTTCCCACAGTGCTGTTGCAGGACTGACCTATTCTGACAGCAAAAATGGAAAAGTTGTCGGTTTGGTCTCGGGTGTGTTTTACCAGGTACTTCTAAGTGTTTACTTCAAACACGAGTTGTTGTGCATCTCTTGATCAAGCGATGAGATAGGATGAACATACAATGGTAAAAAATGGCAAGTTAACTTGAAAAATCTTACGGTAGAATTCTGCTTAAATGGGGTCATAACTAATAGCAGTAACTAATGATTAACATTAAATAGAGCTAAGTGTTACAACTGATGAGGTTCGGTTTCTCTGTGCTTCGAGACTTCATAGTGGTAGAACTCTGTCCTTTAGAAGAGGGTAAGGAAACATTAAAAATGCTTTGGAATCATCAGGTCCAGTTTTCTCTGGGGTGTTAAAACAAATGAAGTGTGAAGATGAATTAGCTACTGATTCGGCGAAGATCGTACCTCACGCAAGGCAGAGCCAGGGGGGTTCGCGTTTCCAGTTCACCGCGTGCCGCTGCGGCTCTGAGACACCCCTCTGCGGTGCCGGGATGCGGAGCTGCCCTGCGAGCCATCGCCCTCCGAGGCTGGGCGGGACGCGCTCGGTTTCAGGCGTTCATCGGAATTTTCGTCCGCTGCCGTCGCTCGGAGCCAGCCGAGGCGTCGGGGCTCGGCGCTTTCGCCTTCTGGTCACTAACCGAGCCTGCGCGCCTCCCGCAGCCGCTCGCGGGTGAAGGTCTCGCCTCACGAAACCGCTTTTACAGCCCGAAAAGACGCGCTTCAACCCCCGCCGCTTTTCCTCACAGGAGACACCGGGGCCGCGCTCCCGGCCCCGCCCACGGCCCCGCAGTGTTTACAAACACGCGTCACCGGCGAGCGCAGCTCCGCTCCGCCCGCATCCCGGCGCCGCCGCGGCAGCAGGCACCGGCGCAGCCCTCCGCGCTGG
>Ga0065711_1010052_pt1 | contig 14620 bp, 10 predicted proteins | sample Hoacrofraction12_FD_59098 | JGI IMG/M metagenome (GOLD analysis project Ga0065711, IMG submission 59098) | Hoatzin crop microbial communities from Cojedes, Venezuela - Epithelial fraction 12 v2 (version 2) | ecosystem: Host-associated > Birds > Digestive system > Esophagus > Crop | place...
GGTCCAGAGGAGGGCTACAAAAATGATCCGAGGGCTGGAGCACCTCTCCTATGAGGACAGGCTGAGAGAGTTGGGCTTGTTCAGCCTGGAGAAGAGAAGGGTGCGGGGAGACCTGATTGCAGCCTTTCAGTACTTATAGGGAGCCTATAGGAAAGATGGGGACAATCTTCTTAGTAGAGACAACAGTGACAGAATGAGGGGTAATGGTTTTAAACTAAAACAGGGCAGGTTTAGGCTAGATATAAGGAAGAAATTCTTTACAATGAGGGTTGTGAAACACTGGAACGGATTGCCCAGAGAGGTAGTGGAGGCCTCACCCCTGGAAACATTGAAGACCAGGTTGGACAGGGCTCTGAGCAACCTGATCTAGTTAGCGGTGTCCCTGCTCGCTGTGGGGGGGTTGGACGAGATAACCTCTAGGGGTCCCTTCCGACTCAAAACTTTCTATGATTCTATGATTCTATGAATATTATTCCACTGGAGCTACAATGCTAGAACACTGTGATATGCACAGGTACTTGCAGAAAAGGCTGAAACACTACAATAATGAAAGAGATACTATTCTATTGAGCAACAGAAATGGTGGGAAGAATCAGACACTATAGTAGGAAATGTTCTTTAAGGTGATTTTTTTTCATCAGTAGCCATAGGTTGTTTTAAAAACTCTTAGAAACTCCATAATTCTGTAACACATTATGAAATCATGTATTGTCTGTCATAGAAGTCATTCTATGTCATATATCTACAGCGTTTGGTTTCTGTGTGAACTGAATAACAAAATACAGAGAGTTGTTTCTGTCATGAAATGAAGATTGATGGCCAACTTGGATCAGGGCACTATTCTGAAAGTGTTCATCATCATTGATTGAAACTTAGTGAGATTGTGTGCCAAGCCTCAGTAGTTTGGATTTAACATTGAAAGAAAGTTTTGAAAGCAGTATAGAGTACCTCTTTTCAAACCAGATATGCTCCAGAAAACACTAAACTCTCTGGATATGCTTAAATATCTGCTGAAGTCTGATGTTTTTGCAATATGATCTGTCATCAGATGGTTCCTCAAAAATGTTTTAAATATTTTTGAACAGTCTTTCCAGAACTTTGTATGTTCTTTTTTTAACAAAACACCAAAATATCTGGATAAACTAGAAAATTCCTCAAAGGGAAGTGTTGGAAAATTCAGTTTGCAGTCATGCGCAGCTTTCGACAAGCAATTACCAGCAATCATGGAGTAGAGTAGAATCATAAAATATTTTAGGTTGGAAGACACCTTTGAAGGTTATCTAGTCCAAACCCCCTACAATGAGCAGGGACATCTACCACTAGATCAGGTTTGTCAGAGCCCCATCCAGTCTGACCTTGAAAATTTCCAGGGATGGGGTGTCTATACCTCTCCGGGCAACCTGTTCCGGTGCCTCACCACCCTCACTGCAAAATATTTTTTCATTATGTCTAGTCTCAGTCTACTCTCTTCTACTTTAAAACTATTACCCCTTGGCCTATAGCAACAGGCTCTGCTAAAAAGTTTGTCCCCATCTTTCTTATAAGACCCCTCTAAGTACTGCAAGACCACAATAAGGTGTCCTCGGAGCCTTCTCATTTCCAGGCTGAACAACCCCAATAGTATATGAAAAATATATGAATTAAAAGCATATAGTGAAATCATGATAGCAGTTGTGTGTGCTGATGACTCTGAACTACTTCTGATCTGAAAAAGCACATATTATCTTCTAAATATTTGCCCCAATGAGGGAAGAATTCTGTCTGACAGGGAGCATGGCATGATGCTGTACAGTCAGTGTTACTAATTAAATAGGTTTAATTATTTTTAAATTTAATTACTAATTTCAAATGCTAGACACCCGAGCTGAGAAACTAATGTGTCATTGTTGGCGTGGGTTACAGATCCGTTGTAACGATGTGACCCCAATATGAGTATGATCGTTCACCTCTATTAGTCAGCAAAAACAAGGTTTATATAGCAAAATTATTACAGCATCTGAATGGTTAAACCCCCAATCCATATATAGGCAAAACTACTGCAACTCGTTGTGATTGGTGCAGAGCTGCATCTCGAAGTGAAAACAGTACTGTGGCAGGAAACAACAACATGGCAGGAAGGAAGTGACAGTGTGGCAGGAAACGGTGACATTTCCCCTGCTCCAGTGTCCCGAGCTCATCGCTCTCCCTTCCCAGCAGGGTTCCGTGTCAGCTGCTCCCAAGGCTCACTTCCGGATCGGAACCTGGGTTGCTCAACGCACCAAGCTATGTCCCCTCTCGTCCAGCCAGGACTCCACACGTCATCGCACAGAGGAGCTTAAACTGGATCTGACTACAGACATTTTATAAATGATGCCAGCTTGTAATTAAAAATCAATATACAGTGAGTTTGTAGTGTTGCAATTTGTACATATAATACAGGTTACATTAGTATTCAGAATATAATTATTGACTGTAGTGGAAAAATACTTCGAAACAATAAAGATGATTAACTAACCAATATAGAGGACAGGTTGTAACGAATGTGATACATTTTTCTGTCAACCTCTTATTTCAAATTTAATTTCATATCCCAGGCTGGTTTTTTTATTGTTTATCTTACTCAAAATTGAGGAATTTTATCACCCTCTGTTTCAGTTGACAGCTTCTACTTGCCAGAAATCAGACAACATTTTCAGTTTTCAATGTCTTCTTATTAATTTTCAGAGAACACTACTAAGGCTTGCAGCATCTGCTTTCATGATCTGAGCCTGGAGTTAATTTACAAAACTGTATTTTTAGAAGTATTAGAATAAAATTCTTTCCTGAAGCCTTCGTTCATGAAGATTGGAAAAAGGATGCTATCCACTGCCGACAAAAAAACGGTTACATTTTCATGTTTAGGTGAAACTGATCTTAGCAAAGAATGGAACAGACTAATCTAGTACCCTATGGTACAAGACGTGGGGTTAAGAAAGAAGTCTTCGCTCACGTAAGGCAATGCACATAAAAATAAAGTTAAACATAAGCTAGAAAGGTTCCAAACATCCATTATCTCTCAGAAAAGGAAAAACAGCAACTGCAGTTTATCTGTTTCAAGTAGCATCAGGTACTACTTGGGTGATAAATCTTTGCTTATGGAATCTTTTAGAATATTACAGGTGTAGGTGTGCTTAGACAGTGTTCTATAACAATTTAAATAAACGCTTTGGGAAGCCTTTAACAGTTATATAAATCTGAAAAAAGTTGCTTAATTAGATTAACAAAGTTCAGGTTAATGAATAAGAAGCAAATGGGAATCGGAGCGTTTAAACATTAAGGCAAATTTGTTGTAGCAATTATTTTTCTTGATGCCTACATTTTTGTTTAGCACTGATAAATGTTATTCTATACATTTGAAGGTCCTATGGCATGATTAAGAAGAATATTGCCCATGAATTTTAGCAGACAGTACATAATTTCAAAAGGCTGTTCAGTTGGTTTAAAAAAACACAGATTTGAATGTCAATCCAACTGTCTTAAAAGTTCTAAACAGACTGAAGGCTCTATTGAGAGCATTTCATTCTGAAAATTATTATATTCTTCAGAGACTCAAGAATCTTGAGATCTTCTTGAGAGACTCGGAATGTTCTGAAGTAAACACCACTCATTCTCTATATTATCTTGCTAACTGAAAATTCAACTTCTTAATTAAGCAATTAAAAATAGAAGGAAGGGAGTTAATAAAATTGCCTTTTCAGGAGTCATACAAGACTCAAGATCAGAAGTTGACGTACAAGCAGCTCAACCACTTTTATTAATTACTAGCTGGTGTCTTTATTAACCATAAGTCATTGCGGTTCAGCTTCTGAAGAGATCCAAAGTTATTATAGACAATACTAGAGAAATATTAATTGAGAAAAAAAAAATGTATTCCTTACTGATGTGGCTATAATATACCTAAATGTACCGATGATATATTTTAATGGCTAACTGTGAAATGCTTTAAGGTCAGGATTCACCTTTCCTCTCTACCAGCAGTTTTCCACGTATCATTCACTGACTCTTCGATCTGTCTTTGTTCATGCTACATACTAAAAACTCTGATTATCTGAGTCTGTTTAGGATCATTTCCCTGCAATGCCATGCATGTCTGGTGTAACCTTCACTAGCTTGATTGAGTACTACTGTTTCATGTTGTTATCAAGCTGTTAATTTGCAATTTTCTCAGCCTTCTATACTGAAGTTGCACTATTGAAACAGTAGACTTCTGTGTGCTTAGTATTTGCATGGCTTAGGTTGAGCATCCAAATGGAGATGTGTAGATTTCTTTCATTGGTTTCTATTGAAACGCTCCTAGCTCAGTGAAGGAGAGAATTAGGGATTTTCTTTGGTGGTCTGATATACCACAAATATTCCTACAAAGCCGCATAGGTACCCGAATCTATTTCTGTGAGCAGCCAGTTGCCAGAACAACTTAGGTGTATGATGTAACTCCTCTAGAACTATTGACCTTGTCTACAGTACAAAGACTTTAGCTGTTTAAGTGTTGGTCTGTTGGCAAATCTATATTGCTTTCATGAAGATTTGTAAGAGACTTCATTCTCTTACAAAAAGTGGATATTGTTTCGTTTAACGGCAGAAATATATTGATTCAGTAGTATTTTGGATAAATAGCTCTGGAAATTCAAATTCAATATTTGTCTGTAATGACAGTCTCACACAGATGGCTTTATTTTCACAGAAGGTTTTCAGCTTCTTACTGAAGTTAGTCACAGAGCTCAATTTTAGTACTTCTATTTCATCTCTCTCCTAATTTTATTTCTCACCTCACTAATATAAAGTGACCTCTAAGACATTGAAAAGTAAACAATATTGGTTTTATTAGGCACTCAGAACAGCTACTGCAGTTCTCCTGGCTTTCGTGTCTCGCAGTTAAAGACTTTCTGAAAGTTCTAATTGAGTAGACTGCAGATAAGATACCAAATATAGGCTGTCCTGATCATTCTCACAGTCTCTGTGTTCCTACCCAAAGATAAGGTGGTGGTAGCTTGACTGGACTTACATAAATGTTATAGTTATATTTGGTGTATAATGATATTTCTGAGTGTACAAGCAAGACATATTCTACAGTCTTTCAGCTGAAAATACGAATGATTTAGAAAGTGCTGAACTCTGTAAAAACATTCGTTCATTGGGCTTAAACAGAGCTGTGATCACTACACATTGCACAGGTTTTGTGACCTAGGTAACTACTCATATTTTGCATCCTTATTCCCAGCATAGGAAAATAACAATGACAACACCAAAATGAGAGCTTGACACTGTCTTCTGCATCTGAAACGAGCAGGAAGAAAAGTGAAGGAAGCAGAATGGTGATTGCTGTTGAAGTGCATACAGGATAAAGAAAGCAGAAAAACATTCTGAGTAGTAACAGTACGGCTCTTAGGAAGACCTTTGATTTAATTCCTTTTAGCAGAAAGCTCTCAAATCCTCAGCAAAGTGTGAACTTTTCAGAGTATGTAAAAAAAAAAAAAAAAGAAAGAAAAAACCAGAACAGATTTCAAAAGCTCCATAAATAGGTACCTTGAGAATAAGGACATATCCTACCAAAAAATCAAAAGCTTATAAGAAACAATGCAACTCCATGACTGACAGTTATCGGAAGTCAGGGGAAAAAAGTAAGGAGAGGTAAACAAGAAATCATAATTTTGTTTTGCTTCACTATCTGCCAGCCACTGCTAGAGCTCATTGTTTTATGGCTCCTACAACAGTTTTTAGACTTCTGTTTAACAGAGGTTTGAAAAAAAAATATTTTGAAAGAAAATTGTTTGAAATCAATTAAATCAACTGAAGTAAAAAAGTAAATACTCTTTTATTGAACTAGAAAATGTAATTAGTTGATTTAATGTTTATCACCTAAAGAGCATTTACTTTGGTTGTCTACCAAAGACTGTCACATTAAAGATGTCAAAGAAAAGGCATAAACAGTCCCTTGCTTATACTGACGCAAGTCTCTTTCTTGTCTTTATATTCATTGAAGAGATTACAAGAAGGCAGGAACAGTACATTCAGGACATGGTTTAAATACTTGGTTTTATTAAGCCAAGCAATCAGTAAGAGTAACATTATCATAGTGCTGGATACACAAAGAAATGTATGTATGTGTTCCTTACATGCGTACAAATACACTACTTGTAAGCTGTCATAGCTGTAATTTCAGGTATAACAAAATCAGAGAAGTATTTTAACAGCCACTATTTTAATAGTACTAACACATGCATCCTTTGATTAGACAGACCACTAGGGCCTTTGGTTGCAAGGAGTAGTCTAGAAAAAACTTACTTGAAAGAGAGAGTGAAGTCTGTCTTACTTTCGAGTAGCATCATTTGGTTTACCATTGCTACCAGCTAATTGCAGCTGGACTGACATGCATGGCCTTAAAATCAGAGAGGAATGCAGTCTGTCCTCATCGGGAGATGATACACTTCACTGTGTCTGAATTAGAGTCCGGAGTTAACAGCTTTGCCTAGAGAGAGCATCCAGATAAAATTTTGAAGTCTACAGCCGAGTCATAGAATACCACAAATGCAGTTACTTCACATTTCTGTGAACATTCATTTATACACTTAAAGTCAAGTAAATGGGTTTTTATTTGCTATCCCTATTACATTGTACATTCAGTGTGTGAGAGACACCTAGGTCATCCTTTAAAGGGTACAACTGCACTATTAGGATTACGTTAGTTCAAAGAGTTAGTGGCTCTGTAGCTGTACTCTCCTTGAGCCTCTGATCACAGAGCAAGTACTCAGATCATCCTTGTGGGAAGGGTTGTCTCCATACTGGCAGTTAATCCACATAATAGTAATGACAAAAAAATAAACCCCAATATAATAAATAGATTTATGCCACAAATGAACCTAACATTGTGAAATTTCTTGTACAATTTGTGTACGTGTAATGTGTAGATTTCCCTCTAGAATGACACGGCCTCTTCACAATTCATGTCAAACTTAAATGAACCTACTTGGGTTTGATTCACCCTCATTAAGCTTCTTTGAAAGGCTTTCATTATTAATTACCATGCATAACCATTCAGATTTTTATGTCTTCTTCCCACATCATACTTTTTCTGTCAGAAATCCATGCGTGCGCTGTGTGCATTTATTTTAGCTACAGGCAGAAAACACATCGTTCAGGAACGGAAAAATACAGAATTATGTGATCTGTTAGTCGATATGCCTACCCAGCCTTCCATCCCTTATATATCTTAATTCAGGATTTTACAAAATCATGTAGTCACAAACTCTTCCTTGTATCTCACTGCTGGGGTCCTGCTATCTCTCTGCTGGGGGCCTACACATCCTTCTATCTAATGGACCAAAGGGATCTACAGTGGTATTCCCTTAACTAGCAGCCTGAGAAGCAGCACACCTGCTCTGTTGGAGAACTGCCAGGAAACAGATGCAGTGCTGTGCATTTCAGTGCCACTGAACACGAGCATATAGTCTGCTCTCGCAAGTAAAACAGGTGTTGTCTACAAGTTTAGTCACCATCATTAACAGATGTGAACTGGTGTTTTACTGGCAGAAGTGTCATGACTTTTATTATCATTGATCAAAACCTGCCCTACTCTTGGTTTGTTATGATGCTTGAGGGCTCACCCAATGTTTGCTGGCAGTCATCCCACCTCTGCAATTCTGAAAGAGATGTGGGTGTGCGAGAAATACAATATTAGTCCAGAAAGAAGTAACTTGATTACAGGTCTGAATTCTACAGGACTGATTTTAAGGACAGTTCCCAATGAATCAGAAGTTATTTAACTGTAATAAATGATCATTTTACAGTCCAAAGAAAGACATAAGAGGACAAGAAATGAGCCCTGAAACTAAGATTTCAGAGTGTTGCTCACATAGCCCAACAGATGTGCCCAGTGTAGGTACTGTGCTTTATGTGACATCTACATCCTCTACATCCAGAAGAGCCATGGGTGACTAGAACTGCTTTCTCCCCTGGGCTCCCAGACTCTGCTTCCAGCACTTCAGGTATTGGGAAAGAAAAGAGATGAAGTCTTGTCTGTGTAGTCATTCAAGTGGCTGTGCATACAGATGATACAATATAGCTGCACACCAGAGCACGGTATGCCTTTGTCTGCACAGGCCACGCAGCAGAAGAGATTGCCACACTCTAGGCACAGTGCTGAATTTGTGATGGGTTGCACTGGCTGACATGAAAGACAGAGCCCAGGAAATAACTTTGCTCAATAGATATATCCTCCACAGTGCCACTCGGGAGTCTCACTCTGAAGATGTCCGTATATGCCTCAAGGGCAAAGCCTCCTACATCCTTCCCTTGCACCTTGGTTACTAGCAGCTAACAAACGGACCTTCAACAGGTCTTGCATGAGGTAGACAGGTGGGGACCCTTAAAGTCCTGGAAGGACCTTATCAATACCAAAGAAGTGATCACTGGGAAATCAGAATTTGGAAACAGGACAAATCTGGTTTGGAGTGGAATGGAACTGGGGACCTCTAGAGATGTCTTAGGAATGTAGAAAGGGGGCTCCAGTAAGAAAAGTCCTCCCTGACAAAGTAGAATAGAGGTGGTCTTGGATACCTGGTTTACAGCAACTTGATCTATGCTAACGGGACAGAAATAGTATTTATTTTAATGCCTTTTCAGCTTTTTACAGTGGTGCAAATCACGTCTTTCTCAGACAAGAAGACTGTGGTAGTGGAAAATGGCATTGCAGCCTGACTTCAGAACACAAAATATGCACTTCATTATCCTGATTAATTGAGAAGAAACAAAATAAATCTGCATTCTGCCTTTCATTAAAAAAGAATCATGTGTTTAACAAGTCTATAAAATGCCCTCATTTAAAATTCATTCCCCCTAAGACCTTCTCTGGCAACTTTAAGTTCTCAGAAGTTGCCATCTTACTGATGAAACAGTGTGCATTAAAAACACTAAAAGCTAACCATAGATTAACTTTGAACATACATTATTAAAGCTTCTGACCTGTATGATAAGTGATTAGCAAGGATTTTAAAGATTTTTTATCAACTATGAAAAGAGATATTCAACTTAAAGCCATGAAATTTCATTCAATGTAGAAGGTTGAAAACTCTCCAATTTAAGGAAATGTGATTTAAAACTAATTATAGTGAATGCAAAAATCAAGAGGGACACAAAGAGCTTCTCAACAGATAGAAGGAAAAATACTGTTTGGGAAACAATAATGTAACAGTCAGAAAGGAATTAATGAATAGGATAGGTACACACATGCCTAGAAATAACTATTAATACCACAGCATTATGTACTACTCAGTCATTAACATCACATTGTACCTGGCAGTTTAACAGGCAGATTTTAGTTCTTTGAGAAAATAAATTAAGGGCTCAATTATGGATCTGAACCATGCTGAGAAGCAAGAAAGATAAATACTGTTTCATGGGGTGCTCGGAAGACATATGTCTGTGAAAGTTACAAAAAAATGGACTGCCACTACACCTGCAACAAACAAATCACACTGACAGATCAGCCCATTCACGGAAAAATATTTTCTCCAGGGAAACTCATTAAACCTTATTCTGAGCGTAAGGAAACAATCTTAAATGTAAAGCAAGTTGTTCTTGCCCCTCTTCTGATGACTGCTCAGGGATGATCCTGCTCTATAAAAAGTAATCATAGGTCAGAGTGAAGTTTCAGTGTAAATAACATGAGATTAGGAACTGAAGGTAGGCATCCCTGGAGACCTATAGGAGTCAGATCTATGTCTGGTTTTAGTCCAGTGGTGTCTGAGCTGGACGTTTGGAGGCATTGGTTTGCCTGAAAGGAGTGTTTTCAAAGCAGGCAGCTTTGGTGATTTTATTACACCACTTGATTCTGTTATCTTCAGATACATCTTCTTAGGCTGGTCACACTGAAAATATGTTGCTGATTCCAGTGACCACACTGTATATTCTGTATCTGAGCTTTGCATTGATGCATCTGGATACTATTTTTGGGACCCTACCCTGTGAGCTGCAAGCAATTCCTGGTATGCCTTAAGCGTCCTTCCTTCTTGTAGTACAGAATATATTTGTCTCGTCCAATGATGATTCACACTGCTCTTGTCCTTGGCGTAGTCAAAACATTCTCTCTTATGGGCCCAATCCCTTCTCAGTAAATTTTTCATGAGTACATTTTTACTTCTGTATTACCCATCCACATATCTTAACAATCTGTGTTATCAAACTTGTCTGTTTACTTCTTACAAATACTTCATTTACAAATACTGTCATTTCTTTTTTTCACCATTAGAATGTTTTTTTCTTTATTAAATAATTACAAATATTATACATGCAATGAAGCATTATTTAAGCAATTTGGTATTATCTTCGTCATTTAATTTTTTCCTCCTACTCTCTTTTGATAACTTTTCCAGCTTTGTGAAATTTGTCTTTCTGAAGTACTGAGAAAACATATATTGATTCACAAAACGTATTTTTGCACATAATAAATGCAATTTTATTGTGATCACATACAACCACAGAATTATTATTATTAGCATGACCTCTTGGTTTTATCTCTTGGAAATGCATCTCTAAGAAGTAAAATACTTCCAAGATATAAAATCTTTCTATTCGAATGCTACTAGCTATCTATTTTGTGCTTTTTATTCTTTTTTTTTAAGCAAGTCATGGATGTTTTAGTAGTGATGACACAGAACTCCAGAATAAATTTTCATTTTATCCTTTCGAAAGAGCTGCTCTTGCTCTTTCTTTGTGACAGATCCGTAGAAGTCACCTGTGCTGTAACTTGTCAGTCAGAAAATCAACTCCTCAACATTCCAAGATCTAGCCTTCTGAAATGTCAATAACTCAGAAAATGAATGATGACATTTTTTCAGGTGGAGTACAGCCTCCCCACCTCCAAAGTAGCGAACGTCTATAACATTACGGTGTTGTGAGAGAGCCTGCCTAATCATGACTGATGTCTAACCTATTTATTGTATTTTCTGATGAATAAATGATATGGCAATCCCTGGGCTAAGTCAAAATAGTGACTTTCATATATAATACAGAATTATAAATATGCTACCATTGATCTTCCTATGTTATATTAGAAATGAAATTTCCTGATGCACAAATCCTTTCCACTATAAAGCCCTCTACAGTCTCAAGTCTAGCATCACACTGATTTTCAGTTTTATTTTGAAGTAGTATTTGTGAAGGAGTGCCTTTTCCCCAGTAGAAAACAGGACTTAAATGTCTTGTCCTCACAAATGTTCAGAGTTTCCCAAGAGTTTGCCAGCCCTTCCCTACGGGTATAGAGGTCCATATCCTCAAACCCTGAATTCAGTAGTCATATAATGCTGGATATTCCCCACAAAACACTAGCATAGGTCTGTAAACTTCCAATATTTGCTCTTTGGCATGCTGACAACTGCTCAGATATTGATGGTATTGACCAGCAAGATATGCCAAGCATTCACCTGCATACAACCTTTCCTGACCATAGTCCTGGGACACAGCCACCAGATCAGCCACTGTGCAGAGGAGACCTGTATCCACACACCTTTAATACAGAAACTCCATGTTTTGAACATACATCTGGAATATAAAGACACAATTTTTTCTCCTTCCTTTACGAAAAGACAAGCTCCATCTCCCAGTTCTCACATGGATGTTACTTAACATACGGACAACTATTTTGGGGTTCTCTAGATTCCAGATTTGTCATTAGGTAACTTACTTTTAACACTGCTTCCTTTTATGAAAAACACTTCTATGTTCTGCAGCCAGGGGAAGACGGAGATGAGTCAATAACCTAGCTGGTATCACACCTGGAATATCCACATCTAGTTTCTGTTGCCAACAAAAATTTGTATCTAGAGCTCCTAAATGATGGGTGTGCTGTGCTGTAGGTTAAGAGAAATATGTTATTCTTATTTCTTCTATTTTTTGCAAAAAAGATGACTTGGACATTTTGCTGCAGAGAATGATTCAGTGGTGAATACAGATTGGAAGTAAGATATTTCCTTTTTTTTTTCTGAAGACAGACACTGAAGTCACAGCAACGGGCACATTTTATCCAAAGTTTTGCTTCAGTATTTTCTATTGGCTAGCTTACATAGTCCTCTAGTTGTTCCAATGACTTATTGCCCACAGACACCACCTGCAAAATCAAAAGCATGATTTTAGGAGTATTCATGTACCTGCATATGAGAAGTTGTTTCTGCACAAAATTTAAGAGAGGTACTAGCTCAGGCTCCACTGTAGCAGCGTAGCCTTTCCATATGGTGTTGCATTCAGGCAAACTATACATATTTATAAAGCGTTTAGTTTTGGAGCTTAAGCAGCACTTCACCACAAGGGAAAAACTACCCTAAATCACCCTATATATCATTCACAGAATGTAGGTACCCAATGAGGCCTAAAGCTTGCATCGTGCAAAAAACTGTCTAAAAACCCTGCACATCAATTTTGCGAGACTAGGTAGCTTTGTCCTTCTGTGGATCTTGCCTCATGCTCTCTTAAGAGCGACAGGTGAAACTGTTTGAAACATAATAGAGGTGGGTGAGAAGCTGGAGAAAGTGGGCTGTTTTTCTCTCAAAGAGTTCAAAACACAGCCTTAGGCATCGGATTATACTGCAGGGATCACTATTTGCAAATTCTTAGTGGGGAAAAAAAAATCTTTCTGAGAATCTGAGTAGCAAGTGTTTAATAGATATATAATTTAAAAGCTTCACTGGACTCCTCAAATTCTAACAAAGAAAAAATTTCATCTTGCAAAAAGAGTTTAGTTACTGAGGATTTTAGTCCCAGCTAACAAAGATTATGATAATAGTGCTTATTTTGGGTTATTTCAAGATTATTTTTAGTAAATAACTATAAACATGTTGCAAAAACTTTTGTAGGAGTCAGTTAAATGAAATAAGTAAATTCATAGACTGCAGAAGAGGGATACTCTTTTTAAACTCAAGCAGTAGAAAATGCCTAAAATGGTTAGAGACAGTGATTTCAATGGCTGCATGCCATTAACAATTAACAATTGCCATTAATACAATTAACTTGTTGAGAGGATATCCTGTTTCTCAATAGTAGAAAAATACTTAATGTTGGACTCTTGTCCCCCAAATTTTGTTGTACAAAAATTTCTCATTTAAGCTAAATTAATTGTCTGTTTTCTTTCCCTAGGGAATGGAGAAGGAAAGTTTGCCCCATGGGATGATTTATCTTTTCCTAAAATGATGTTCCAGGAAAGTGCATCATCCCCTATGGGATGTGATTTTTTCTTCTTTGACTATAACAGGTGAAGGTGTGAGGCCTAAAAGAAAGATATGAGCCATAGTTTTGTCTTCAGTGGTTAAACCAGTTGCATACAGAACATCTTTGGGGGTTCCTAAGTCGTATCTCTAGTCTGTTATTTTGCTTCCTTTTCTAGTCTTCGCCACACACTGTGTAGGGAGCTGAGATGCCTATTGCAGACTTCTGCTGTGTTGTGGATTGCGGCATTCACCTTTTGGCATCTAAGTTATTTAGTGGTAAACATGATGCTTAAAACCCAGTGCTTTACTAGGTACTGGTATCTGGTCTGCCTGAACATTTTTCTGTGTTTTACCCTATGTCATCTTTACCACTGACTTAAAAGTAATTGAATCCCTGCCATGAGTGCAGAAGATTATTATTCATAGTTACAGCAACCATAAGCTACTGAAGCATAAAATTAATTACAAACACATATGATTTTGTTGGTCCAATCCTAGTCCACATATCATGAACGGGAAAAATTGGTAACACTATGAATAAATCTTCCACTGATCTTTGATCAGCAAACCTAACGACTGAGATGATGGAGAAACTTTATTTTCTGAGCTTCATTGGAGCCAAAGTTAAGTGGACCTGTGTGCACTATCTTCAACTGTCAGATGCGCTAATTCATTTATTTGTCAAGTGATCTCATTCCCTGGTTAACAATGCTGCCCCCATGACAGAATTAAAGAAATTTAACATCTTGAACCCAGCACTGACTGCAGAACAGGCAGGCAATTTTTAAGCTAATCTTGTTTCTGGTCTGGCCAACTTCTACACAGAGGCATAAGTCAACATGGATGCATCCATATGAAGAAATTTCCAATATTAACTGATTGAAAGCACATTTTTGAGGGTGATATAAGGAAAAAATACCCATTAATTTCAAATATCCTTTTCATAGGAACCTTTTTGTCCAATGGCACCACGCATTTCTATCTGATTGGCATTTGCAGAGGTTAAACGTAGTTGGTGAAATGATTGATCACAGCTATTCTGTGGTATCTGCCTTAGTACGCCCAATCAGTCGTATGTTAAAAAAAACATTAGATGTCCATGTCCCAAGGTTGATATTACTATTTATTTCTAGCCATGACCTGGTGTCAAACCCAGAACATGTAAAAAAAAGGTAAGCTTTCCTACACAACAAGACTCCCTATCTTTTGTCTTAACCTCTTCTTGGGAACAAACATGTGAACAAGTTATTATAAGTTACTGTCAAGTAAGTGTGGATGAATCACAGAATCACAGAATCACAGAATGGTAGGGGTTGGAAGGGACCTCTGTGGGTCATCTAGTCCAACCCTCCTGCCCAAGCAGGGTCACCTACAGTAGGCTGCACAGGACCTCGTCCAGGTGGGTCTTG
>Ga0065711_1043616_pt1 | contig 14620 bp, 8 predicted proteins | sample Hoacrofraction12_FD_59098 | JGI IMG/M metagenome (GOLD analysis project Ga0065711, IMG submission 59098) | Hoatzin crop microbial communities from Cojedes, Venezuela - Epithelial fraction 12 v2 (version 2) | ecosystem: Host-associated > Birds > Digestive system > Esophagus > Crop | place...
TGGAGATATTCAAGACCCGCCTGGACGGGGTCCTGTGCGGCCTGCTGTAGGTGACCCTGCTTCAGCAGGGGGGTTGGACTAGATGACCCACAGAGGTCCCTTCCAACCCCTACTATTCTGTGATTCTGTGATTCTGTGATTCTGTGATTCTGTGATTCTGTGGGCTACTGTATAGAAAAGGAATGTAAACTGTTGCAGTTTAGCATTTAAGGATTTGGTTTCATGTAATAAATTCCCACGTGGTCTGAATACAAAAACAAATAAATAAATAAATACATACTGCCTGAGGATGTTTATTAATCCAGTTTAATATGAGCTATAGACAGACTCTGATATCATCTCACAGCTTGCTCATAAATTGTTTGCAAGTACGCAATTTGCCTCGTTAAATTGATAGATGACATGTCTACTCTTTCTTAAGGAAAATATAGAGCACTTAGAAAACAATGTACTTTAAATGAAGACCAGATTGAATCATGTGTGTGTAAATGAGGGCAGCTCAAAATATTCTAGTTTCATAACTGCGCGTCTTTGTCTACACTGTATATTTGGCACAAAAATGGTCTGGGCCTTATACCTTAGCTTGTCTCCAGCTCACACTTTTAAAGACTTCTGCCTGGGCTATTTTTCTGTGGTTAGGGTTTTGAAAGGTCTGGTGGGTCCAGAGTCAAAGGTGTGCTGGTCTGTCTTCGCAAGGTAATACAGCTGTCATAGCTGTTTAGGAGCTGTTTCTGACTGCCTTACAGATGTTAGCTACTGCTTTCCTCCTCATCAGGTAGCTAGGTGGCAAGTGTATTCCTGCCCTCTTAAGTTGTGGGAGATGTAAGGACCGGGTAGCAGAGAACACAAGGAACTGGCCCTCACGTGATCATACTCCAGCCTTACAGGTACACTATTAGAGAGTCCCCAGAACTGCTGATGAGAAAGAAAACATCTGGGAGAGATCCTCCTCAATGCTTTGGTGTTGTCACCACACTCATGAAAAATATATCTAAATTAAGCATTTCTTAATGGCCCACTAAGCAAGAAGATGACTGGACACAAAGAGGGAGTGATTGTGTGCAGTAGCTATGTAACACGTGCAAGAAGCCCAGCATGCTTGAGAGACACAAGACCTATTGCATATTAATTGCTTATACTGCATAAAGATATAATAAGTCTAAAAGTTCCATACAAAGGAAGGATCACAGCATATAGTCTTTCCCTGCCACTAGAATACGTCATGTGGCCTGTCCACAATGGCTGAGGTCTTTGGGCTGGAGTTAGCCAAGGCCTGCTAAAATATTGAAGGGTGACAATTGAATCATTAGTATAATTTTTTTTAGCTAATTACTCAGATATGTAAAAATACATCATTCTGACAAGGATTCATAGCTAGGACTCCTCTTTCTCAGCCAAGTGTCCTAACCAACCTGTCAGCAGAAGTTCCTTTCCTATCACATAAAATTCGCACTTCTTTCTGAACGGTGTCTCAGACTCTCCAGTGAAGATGCAGACCATCTTTGCGAGCCATCTATTCAATGTCCACTAGCAAAGTAACCGCTATTGCTGTGAATCTGCTGAGACTGATCAGAAAACTGACCTCAGATGTCTCATTAGAGGTGAGAACTCAACCCTATATTGTACAAAAAAAGCAGCTACCCCTAAACACACATGCAAAATTAAAGCTGCAGATGTCTACAAAACTTTCAGGTCTAAGGAGAGCTGGAGTTCCAAGTGAAGAATTTTGGAATTAGAATTTTGAATTCTAGTGCTTACCATCCACTTTTGTCCTGTTTAGATGTTCAAGTCATATCTGATGTAATCTATAGGTTAGTTTTGTAGCTAAGACAGAGCCACTCATCGGTGCAACTCAGCAGAAGCATGCAGAAATGAAGTTGACCTAAGATGCTTGCTTAGGAGGTTATCTGACAAACTTAAACTGCATTTGGACACTTTTCTGCTGTATTAACGTGCACCTGGAGTCTTGGTTTCTGGAGTTAACTTTGTCTTTTTGATCTGCTAATATACTTCTGTCTTTATAAAGAAAGATTTTGTGACAAATTGCACTTATTAACACAGTACTAGTTGCTTTAAGCTCATACAGCTCCTGAAAGGTGTGATACACATTTTTAATGGTGTCCTCCTAAAGACCTTGTGTATGCACAAGGCTGATTGACTGCATTTGCTTCGCTCTGGTCATCTTGCCCACAGTACTGCCTATGTAGCTGTTATCTCCCAGCTTTCTCTGGAAAAAGTATGTTTACTGACGCTGGGACCACCTTTACCGTGTGTTTGCACAGCACATGCACCACACCTCATAATACATTTTGCCCGCCTGTGCTGTACACCAAGAGGATCACCCTTAATTCCACATTTTGTTAGCAGAATATTCAGCTAGTTCTGAGATTTTCACATCTCCAAAGCAGATATAGCTGGTGATTTTTATCTACTTCTCAGGTATAACTCTTTCCCTGAGCCAAAGTACACACAAAATACATAAAAATTAATGTGGACTTGATCCTAGTGTTGGCAGCCAAGAGGCAGCTCCTCTTGGCTCTTATTTGGAAACTTTCAGCTAGGTGTCAATGTATGCTCCAATGTAAGCTTCCCAGAGTTACTGTAAGAATTTTGTTAACCACAAGCCGGTCTTTGGTTCACTATTCATAGCTCCGCCTGGTCTTGCAACCACTCATACAGGCAGGACCATTCACTGGATTTATTCATGACAGTACTGGCAGGATCACAACATTGGGTTGTGAACTCATAAAGGCATGGACTGTGTCTTGTTCTTTGGTCCCCACCCCTACAACAAACTCCGTGCCAATGAGCATGTGCGTGCACCCCACAGACTTTACTGAAGTTTTCCACAGGACCATTTCATTCCGCTGATTTTCTTGTCTCATACTGCGACACTTTTTAGAACAAAACAAATATTTGGGATGGGATTCAGCTGCCTAAATCTGGGGGTCTTTTAGGATGAGGTGCTAAATGGTGTCCAAGACAAGAGCAGAAAAGATGTGGGCCCTGAAGGGACACCTGCCATCTCCTGCAGGGGCAGCAGGAGAGCAGACAGGATACCTTGGAGCATCACAGATGACACAGTCTTCCCAGGTGAGCCAGCTGAACCAAGCCAAGATCCCAGTCACTCGGTGCTGTTAACAGAGCTCATCAGCTGACCAAAGAGGGTGTGTGGTTCAGGGAAAGTTGCACAGCTGCTCGGCCAATGTGTACTAGATCACTAGTGGCGAGAGGTGAAGGTGTTCAGACACCTACATTAAGCATCTTGGTTTGTGAACTGAACCTGTTTCCTGAAGATTCTTCTCTTCATAATCTGTACCTGCATTAGACAAGCACAGCACATCCTATAGAAGTGAAGTTAATGATTCAGTGTTACACCGACTGTGCATCCTCTTCATGATTTCCAAGTGTACCTCATCACTTTTAAAGCAAGGACAAAAATATTAGAAGAGATCTTCAATTTATATTCTGTATGTGGATGTCTCTCAACTCCAGTATTTAGAATACTTTATATTTTTCTTACCAGGTCAAGTAAGTCTTACCCTTTTGACCTATCTTTGAGACATGCTCAGATGTCCTCTGGCAAGTCTAGCAGACACAATGAAGGAGACATAACCTAGAGTTCCCTGTGACCGTCCATGACTTAGTGTTCATCATCTCTGTAACTGAGATGTGGTAAAAGATCAGGTAGGACCAAAAAGGGGTTGAGAGGCTTTGAGAGTTGTAATAAGCTGGGTAAGGGATGCTTGTGTGGCATTTACTGATGTGGGAAGGATAGCCAACTTGATGAGAGAGTTTGTGAAATACAGCAGAAGGCAGTGGTATCTTAAACTACTGTTGCAACGTCCAAAAAAGGAAGACTGATTATAGCCTGCAGCTCTAACTAGAGCAGGGCATGAACCAGTTTTTTCACGGCAAGTTTGTGCAACAGATAACACAAAGACATACTTGTCTCTCACCGGGAATCCCATTACCTCCCACTCCAAACACAGTGTTTTGCAGTGATTAAAAGACTAGGCTATCTAGATAGATGTTCCATAGGAGTTTTCCTCTGCTATCCCCATGACTTCGGTACCTGCCACCTCCTCCCCTTTCTCTGGGACCACTTACTCCTGCTCATGCTTTACCCACTCATTTTCCCAAGCGTCTGTTTCAGTGGATTGATTGTGAATGAGAGGTAGGAACATACCGAGGCTAAAAGCAGGGGTTTTTTTGGTTTTGAGTTGTTGTTTTTTTTTTTTTCCCAGAGATGACAGGTAAAGGGATGGCAGAGGACTGGGAGCAAATCATGGTCTGTGTAGAAGGAAAGAGGGAAGAAGCAGAATTGTTTCAACACACTTGCAAGCACAACTGCCCTGCTCCCTGCTTTTTTGTGGCTCATTTTATGATTTAAACTCTGGGTTTTCATATCTCTCTGCACTTGCCAACAAAAGGAGGGCTGTCAACTGGCTGGAAAAGCCCTGCACACTGCAGGGTTTAAAATTTGTAATAGCTCTGGTATGTTTGTGTTTGGAGACTAATTTTACAAAGCAAACTAGAGCATGCTTTCTGTGTTTGTGTTTACTATTCCCTTGGCATGCATTTTTCCCAACAGTAAGTGCCTGAAGTAAACTAATGCATCTATATTGCTACCAGTAATTTCTGCCCTCCTCACGTGTGCCACACAGAGGGATTGTGCTGACCGGAGAAGTCTGCTTCTGTGGTTTCAGTCGAGTCTCCTTCGTTCAGCTTTTTGCTGAGACTCAGCAGTACAGAGAGGTGTAAGCCCGTGCCGTCGGATGTACCAGGCCACGAGCTGCTGCTGGACACGACTCCTGACTCAGCAGTGTGGCTGGACATTGGGCCTTGTTGTCACCCACCCTGTGCCGGTGACTCAAGCAGAGATAAAAAATCATTCTCTGCCTGAGCTCCGGTGTTCACAGCCTGCCAAGCTCCAGCCGGGAGCATGCAGTAAATCTCAGGCAGCAGACCATAAACAAAAAAGATGCAGTCCACTATCAGTCCAAGCAGGCATCCTAATATTCTAGTGTTGTGTTTCAGAGTATGGGAGTATGTGGTGAGTCATAAAAACAGCTTACGCTGATTGTATTATCCATCTCTCAGCGATAAATCTTTTTCCTGTAGTAGCCAATACTACAGTCTTAAAGTACTGCACTGTAAACTGGATTTGCCGGGCAATGCCGCCACGAGGCATTGCCAATGATTCCCATTTTCCATCTGCAGTGTCTAAGTACAGACACAAACTTCCTGTCTTTTCATTTGGAAAGTCTTTGTTGTTTCATGTTTACCATTATTTGAAATTTTTTGATTGATTTAGTATGAAAATAGCATTTGTCAGCTATGCTGAGGATGTTATTATATTAGGAAATATCTGTATATTGGAACTCTGACCCTATTATGCCAAGTACACTCTGAGTGTAATAAAGGCATGGTAAAAGTTCAGGAGCACTCATTACCCAAATATAATAAAAGACAACTGGTGAATGAAACAAAAATGGATAGTGAATCAACAAAATAGCAGAATGAAAACAGTAAAGCAACAGTCACAGTACTCTCACAATCTAAATTCTGAGTTACTGTAGAAAAAATTTATCTGACTGACAGAGTACCCACAATACTACTGAATTTGGTTGCTCCAAGAGGAATTGCCTGACTGTGTCACCACAATTTGTTTGAAAGCATGGCAGCTCTCCTTTCCCTCCCTCTAAAAATTATCTATTCACTCACTATGTGGGTTTGAGGAACTAATGCAGTTTGTAAATTGGACTTTCTTCAGTCAAGAAATAGTAATAAATTTGGAGAAGCTGAAAGCAAATACTTTGTTTAGCGATAGACTCAAAAGGGCATTTCAGAAAGTCAAGAAAGGTGAAGAGATTTTTTCCCCTTTGAATTAAATGCAACAGTGCAGTAATCAGGATGCTCACCTAAAATGCAGGACATTTTGTCTTGGATGAGAACAAACCCCAGATGTCTGGCTTCTCCATAGGTATTTAATCATCAGTGAATAGGTATCTTCAGGCTCTGGTCCAGTGAGAAGGGAATTATCTATAAAGAATTCAGATGCATGAGCAGGGACCTCTGTGAGATCTTTGGTCAATGATACTCTGCAGCCCACTGATTCAGATTGCTTCCTCTCAGGACACTGCTCTACAGTGACATTTTCACTTTAGAAATTTCAAAGCACCTACAACAAAAGGACAGCTTTTCTGTGACTTGGTCAGGCATAGTTATGGCTGATGGTTGCCTTGAGGTCCCAGCACGCCTTCAGAATTTAAATTAGTTGCAGGTGGTGACAATAGGCAGATTCGCTCTCTCTGTGGCCTGGGTCCATTGAGTTTTTGGCTTGCTTCACCAAGGCTTTGGAACCAGAAACTTCCTTTCAGCTACCCGCTATTCTCTGAACTCCACCCTGCCCTGGACATCCCTGGTCATTCTCAAGCACACAATGATTTGCTGAAGGCTAATCTTGTAGAGATCCTTTAGAAGGACTCAGGGCCAACATTTTTTTGTTCTAAGAGATATAGAAAAACACACTGAGACACTACCGAACACTCCCACAAAATACCAAGAGAGACCCACTCACCACATGTAGTGTTCACCATGTACAACACTAAACACTATACTCTTAATAAGACTGCTGCCTTGTTTTTCTCCTAAATCCTTCACTTTCCACTACAAACACGATGACGTCACTGCCTGGTTTTGTGGCTCATGTTGGGTTCCCTTCCTTCCGTTCCTATCTTAGACTCCTTAGGATTGTAGGCGCACATCTGGACCCTCAGCCTGCCAGTGTCAATATCTCCCTTTCATTTAGCCAGCCACTCGTGGGCACACATCCCGCAGTGGTTGTGGCCAGCCCTCACAATGCTGTGGGTTCACCCGGTGATGCTATTCTTCAGCTGAATCAAGGGCCTCTGATTGCTGTATGGGCCTGGACAGATCTGGGCTGGAAAGTTAAATGAACCTTAGTAATGGCAAGTTATTCATGGATCGCTCAGTTCTGCTGCTGACAGAAATTTCCCATGGGACTCTCTAGTGCACATACAATACTGGCTCTTTAAAACGTCACAGCCAACAGCCAGAATACAAGGTTTTTTGGCATGCTGGACCTGTTCCCTATGTTTTCAACTGAGTGCCAATCACTGTGGTATCTAAGTACTAGTTGTCCTTTTGAACAATCTGTGTCACGTAAAGAGGGATCCATCTCGCTTACACTCAGCTTTCCTAAAGCTCCCTAGTCTCCCTAGTTCACCAGGCTCTCTCTGAAGATAAGGTGGAGAGACAAACATGTCCAGAGGGTTCATTTTCACATCTGCCTCTCTACTTCTGTCTTGCAGTGGAAGTCAGGGGAGGCAAGAGTTTCATGAGAGCTGTTGTTCATGGACAGCTTTGGCTGGATAGCTTTCTGACTGCTGAGTGAAGATAGGTAGGTAGTAAAAAAATCAGGCTCGAAGTGCAAGGTGCCTGTTCCACAAACAGTTAAAGGGCCCTTTTCCTTTGATATGTTGCTGTCTTGAGATCCGGTATTGCAAGGTGCTGCGGAGGTAGAGATTTCTGACAGTATGCATTTAACAGATCAGAAATAGCATGTGTGAGATCTAATAGCCAGAAGCAAATCCTGGGCAAATACAGACTGGAAATTCACACAGGCATGCATTTTTAGCAGTATAAGTAATTAACTATTGCAACTGTTCAGTGAAAGATGTGGCAAATTACCTAACAACTGAAATCTTTAACATACGAACAATATTTAAGAGGTATGTATGCCATAGTTAATACAGAAATTGCAATGCAGGAGTGACTGGGGGAGGTTCATTGCTGTATATAATCCAGACAATTACATCTGAAAGCACAGTCATCCTTCCTAAACGCGTCTTATAAAATTCCTGAAGTCTACAGTGCCAAACAATGCTAGTCATAGTGGGAGTATGGAGAGCTTCAAAGAATCAGGAATCCAAGAGTTCTGAAGTAGAGAGGTGATTGACATGCCTTTTCTATCAAGTTGAGCATTTATGGCATTGCATACTTTGTTGTCTATGCTTTTTTTCACAATTACGCCTGCATTCTAAGTGCAAGAAAATGCATTTTTGTAGCAGTATACAGAAAAGCTTGCTCAGGTTACAGGCAGAGTGGAGCCAGTGAATTTTCTGCCCTTTTTCAAATTTTGCTAACTCCCAACAAATCTGATCATGTTGGGGGATCAGGATATGTAACCTGAGGAGGATGAGTGTAGTGACAGCTGCAGCACAAACTAGTGCTACACTTGATGGCCTTGAACCAGAGGCAGTTGAATGATGGGATGTAAGCTGTTTAGCGGTGACTTAATGACAGATAAACCCCTTATTCTGGACAGAATCCTGCTAAAAATATGAAGATTTACATGCACACAAAGTACAAGTTTCTCCCCAACAGAAAGGAGTGTATAAAGTTCTGCCTAGCCGCAATCTTATCTGCTCCCACTCCCCAGCAGTCCAGAGGGAAAAAACCCACACACCACACAGTGAGCTTTTGGTTTTCTCTTGGAGTTGATGATGTTACCCCCTTATGCTGTTGCCTTTGCCAACTGTCTATAGTTGCCTGTGCCTAAACATACCCCAGCTGCAGTGTCCCAGTCACTGGAGTGCCTCTTGTCCCTGGCATTTCCCATGACATATTGCTGCACACCCGGAGACGCAATACTTCCAGTGACTACAGCTCCGGGACCGATCCCCTGGCGAAGGCTTCCACGCCCGGAGCTCTGTCAGCCACCATTTGGAGTAGATGGCCAGGAGTCATGACATTGCGTTTGGTGGAAAATGTTCACCAAATGTTGTGACCAGAAGATTTCAGATTTAGCTTTCTAAAGGAACAGTCTCGTACCAGAATATTTCTGATCAGCTCCAGTTACAACTGTGTGACAACAGCCAGTATTCAGAAGCTGTGCCAGGAAGCTCTCCACTTTGCTACACTCCTTCATTAATAGCATTTTGCGAAGTTGCCCTCTGGGACAAAATTATTATGTAGTGGTTAAATGTCTGCTAGTGGAGGAATGCTTTATTTTGCCTTTTAACCACAGTCTCACTTTCAATCCAACACACAAACTAGGAGGTACTTGGGATGCAGTATAGCTGCATCTGGCTAGCTTTTCTGGCCCTACAAAAGACCACAGACAAGACTGAGATTGATTTATTGATCTCTTCTTCCTCCCACAGCTTACACAAGCAGTGGCAACAAGCTACTCCTACACTCACACCTGCATCTTGATTTACAGCAACTTCTTCCCAATGAATGTGCAATTTTTTTCTTTCCTCCCACATAAATATGTTGTTATCTGATCTACACTAAGAAACACTTGGATGACACCCATGTATCCTTTAGCCTTCTAAAGCTTCTAGCAAAAACAACATTATCAATACTCTGGCAAGAAAACCCTAATATGAAGTATGTCGATTGAAGCAGAGCAGGGAATATCGAAACGAGAAGCCGATTTTGTTGTACACTATGAGTGGGTGAGTAGCCTGAGTTTGTCCAACTTCTGATCTCTTTTGTGCAGTGAGCTGCTTTTATAAAGTAGGTCTGAGACTGCTTTATATGTTTCTGGCTAAATATTTAGTAGTCATTACTGTGAGAAGGGAAAAATAAACAGCACTAAAACTGACACACAATGAAACACCAGTCAGTGAAGTGTTTCTCCTAGTGACACAAACCAGAGTGAACAATAATGCCCAGGCTGTCTGCATGTTACAAAAGCAAAGGGAACTAATACAGATCCCATGTGTGGTTCAACGTGAAGGATAAAAATCACTGCATTTCCATCCTGTATTGAAATATTAGATTAAAAAAAATAATGACTAGAGCAACAAGATGTAGCTAGAAGGAAGTTCTAGGAGAGGTTTCTGTTGAAATGGAACAGACATAATACAATGCACAGTCCTTGTCTGAACCTTTTAAAACATGATTTTCAGCTTCTTCACACACTCAGATTACTGGACAAATGAATTGAACTAATTAAAAACTACTATCCTTTGGTGTCTGCCTGTTCTACAAATGTAGCAATATTTTTGAGCCAAATAAATCTCATGATGTATGCTTAGTGAATTCCAGGTCTTTGCGGATTTTATTTCAATTATAGGAAAGCAAGGAACTCATCCATAGATGAGGAAAGGCTGAGTGAGCTGGGACTGCTTAGCCTGTAGAAGAGAAGATTCAGGGCGATCTTATCAATGTGTATAAATACCTGAAGGTAGGGTGCAAAGAGGAGGTGCTGCCCAGTGACAGGACCAGAGGCAATGAGCACAAACTGAAACACAGGAGGTTACCTCCGAACATGAGGAAACATTTTTCTTTCTTCTGAGGGTGAGTGAGTACTGGAATAGGTTGTCCAGGGAGGTTGTTCAATCTCCATCCTTGGATCCTTGGAGATATTAAAAAAAAAAGTCTGGACAGTGGCAACTGTCTTTAGGTGTCCCTGCTTGAGCACAGGAGTTGGAGAAGATACCTCCAGAGGTCCCTTCCAACCTCACCTATCCTGTGTTTCTGTGAAGGTGGTTGTAAAGTATCAGGCAATTTTTTCACAACTCTAGCACTGCAAAAGGGAAGACTAAATATGCATCTACACTTTAAAGTGTTTCCTGCCTTTTCAACTTGAATCCATGTCTTCTTAGCATCCACACACATCGTATGAGCATACAAATGATCTCTGTGTTGCAGTGAATCTAGTTCTCTTAGTAGGGAAACCGAGACAAGGTGTAAAGGATGATCTGTCTATGCCAGGCTCCATATTCCATGTATTTCACCTGTACCAGACGTGACTTTCAGCATGTAAAGGACTCCCTTATGCTCTTCCAGACCAGTCAGGAGTGTGAAATATGCTAACAGTTATTATGTTTTGGCAAAAGAGAATCAAATGTTTCTTACACTATCATTGCAATTGGTTCACTGCATGGCTTTTGATAAACAGTACATTTGCAATCTTCTTGCCCTAAGGCACTGATGTGTACAAACCAGTTCACAGCAGTTGGCAAAGGGAGCTCTTTAGTATGACTGTCATTTTGGACATAGGCTAAGAAACACTAAGAAACACATCAAGCAAGTGACCTTTACAGTTTCTTTTTTTACACAAGTAATGTTATGTCCTACCCTTTTTGCTAGCAGGGAGTACACGTGGAATTGAAGAGGGACTGCAACATTAGATGCATATTCCTATCACTCTCCTGCTTCTTCATCCAAAATATCAAGTGTGCAGCAGTTTGAGAAATAAAAAACACCAAAAACCCTCAACTACATCTAACATACAGGCTTACAGAGAACTATCGCCATTGGTGCACTGCACAAATGCATGAGATTTCCCCACAAGCGGGGGGCCGTGACACATAAATTCAATAGATCTCATGAAAAGTAGGAAATTCAACAAGTCTGTACAAGAGATTTGAGTTCACTGTTTTGTTCTGTTTTTCTGAAGGAGGTTAGTTGATTATGAGATTTAGGTCTACTTTTCCCTTTCTCTCTCACTCTTGATTTTGTTTTCCTAACTGTTGAACAGAACCAAAGTAAAGGAAATAGGGTGAGTGAGTCTGTATGAAAACTATGGTAGGACATGTCATTAACATGGTGGAGGATAGACTAGGACACTATTAAATCTCCTCTGCTTCTGGAAATTTCCCTTATTTGCTGTTAAATGGACTGAGCTGATGTTTCCTAGTTATGCTACAGTTTCATTTCTGTCACTTGTACAACGAATACAAAGAGTGTAAAAGGTACAAGGAGTTCTTGCGATGTGCTTAAGTAGGCTTCTGGAATCCTGAAGAGAGACATGATGAAACAAGTACTGTTACAAGTAATAGCAGGGTTGTCACTACAGCAAAATCCAAACAAGCCAAAAGCCAGAAACAGGAGAGGAGAGCAGTGCTCATCATGACTGCACATTCAGCACGTTGGATGCTTCATAATTACCAGTTTTATCTCAGCCAAACTAGGTTTTAAGGGTGACCAAAGGAAAATGAGATGTCTGGATTTTGATACTGTTCTGTCTGGTATTGGAGATCAGACTATGCTACTGAAAAAAAAAAGTCAGGGAGGGATAGAAAAGTGTCTTGATCAATTATGCTTGTCAGAATTTCTGTTAATCAGAATATAATTGTCAATATACATCTTTAAACTGCTTGAAATGAAAATCAGAATAGCATGTGTGCCCATATAGCATGGACTACATAGCACGTTCAGAATATAGAGTTAAGGATCATTCTAAAAGAAACAGAACATTATAGAATTGTAGGAAAAAAATTGGGAAGTGAGTTTTTCCTTTTTTTAATCTCCTCTCTCACTATGAAATAGACACACATTGGCAAGATTTTAAGATTTCATTTCTCATGTTTTGTTTTTGCATGACTTAAATCTGAGCACCTAAAATACCTTAGAAACAACAATAAATAACGTAATCTTTACCCTAGGTGAAACAAGACTATGTTCATATCCACTGCAAATAACAGGTAAACTTATCAGACATGACAGTGATTTGGCCCCATAGAGCACTAACAAGAACCTAAATTAACATATACCAAGCCACAATTCCCAGACAAAATTCTCGCAGGGAATAGAATTTACAGAAGCTTCCACTGAGGCAGATGGGAGGGAAACTTCATATTTCCCAATAATGTCAGATTAAACTGGCACTTGGAATAGGTGCTACTATCCATATTTTAAGAATGTATTTGGTAGACAAAATTTAAAGTCATTGAAAAATAAAAATAGTTATTTTTCATATGAAATGCACATGGGTTAAAATGAAATTATGATTTTTTTTTGGAATTTTTACACAACGGGAGTCTTAATACCTGGATTCCCACATGCATCAGACACTCTACCACATTGCCACAGACAACCACAAGAACTCAAGAAATTAATTTCCCAAAAGACAATTCAATGGTAACCTTTAACTATTAAAACTGTTTCCACTGGCTTTTTCAGACCAAGAGAATAATTTCCATGAAGATAATTTGGGAGCAATTAAATCTGTGAATACAGCTCTAGCATATAATTGCAGTCACAAGAAAGAATAAAAGAAATATTTAATCTGGTCCTTGCTGAAGTTGAGGATTTTTTTTCCCGAAGTTATTTTAAGCTAGATTTCTTCTTTGAAAAAACAGTGTCTCTACCTTACATCACTACTGGCAAGAGGTCTGGGCAGGAGATAACAGAGAAAGATAGTAAAGGTGCATGAAAAAATATTGGTGAAGCCAGCCTAATAAAAGCTGGCAATAAAGATGAGGTGTAAGTGGTAAGAATGTATTAGATGTCTTAATAAGGAAATCCAGGACTAGAGGAGAACTGTGGTACCTAATGTAGTACTTATTTTCCATTCATTTCTCCATGTAGTCTCTTTCTAAAGATGCACATGAGAATCCCAGGAGTTCTCAAAGACAAAGCAGTCCAGCATCTTCTCCAGCTCTATTCTGTGGAGGGGGGAAAGAAAAAAAATGAAAACAAGCAAAAGGTGCTAAATGCATGTGCTGAATGGGGCATTGTGGCTGGTCTGCTCTATGTCTGTGTTTGTCTATGCTGTTTTTCCCTTTAACAATATTTACAGACTATTTTGATAGCCAAAGCATAGAGTACTTGGCAAGAAGGCATCTTCAGTGATCACCTAATAGGGCCTAATGTCCATATACATCTCTCCCACTGACAGAGCTACTATGACCTCCTCACCCTTTACCACATGAATGAGCTGTCCTTGTGGTAGAAGAATTTCTCTGTGTCTAATCTAAATCTTTCTCACTGCAGCTTAAACCTATCACTTCTCAGCAGATGAATAGAGATGGAGAATAGTCCATTGTTTGCTTCTTTTCAGCACACTTCTACTGTCCAAGTAGTGGCTTTTAAGAGCCTGTGTGAGTGGTGTACTGTGATTTGACGGCAGCTTCTTTCCGTGCTAAGGAAAATCCAGATACTATAACCCTTCAGTAGTTCCGTAATGGACCTACTGCAGATGCCCAGTAAATCTGGTGCTCCCAGGAATACAGTCACCCTCCTACTCTGTTTCAGCCACAGCACTCAGCAGGTTGGCGGTTCTAGTTGGTGTTGGAGGGAAGGTGAGAGAGGTCTAGCAGCTCTGCTACTCTCACCAGAGGAAGCCATATGTCTGCCACCTGTTGCTGTGTTAATCTCTCAACACACTAAATGACTGTTCTTACAGGCAGCAAAGAGTACCCTAAACACTTATTGAACATCCCCAGTCTTTGTGACACTTCTGTAATACATGCAACCATTGCTGTTCATGCCTGAGGTGTATTTTTATGGTCTTGCAAACTTCAGGGATTCAATTGTCTAAGCAAATGGATTCAGGTATGAGCCTGGCTGGTGTGATGCACAACTTGAGGGTACTGAAGTGGGTAGCTGGGAGTCAGGTAGAACACCTGACAGCTTGTAAAACAATGAATATTTGGACAGCTGAGTCTTGCCCAAGGAATAAACCATATGAGGTTCATTTCAGCTTGTCCTGGGTTTGGCCAGAACAGGGTTAATTTTCACCGGAATCCAGGAAGGGGCACAGCTGGGGGGTGGGGGCTGACCCCACCTGGCCAAACAGAGCCCGGTATTCCATACCATGTGACGTCACGCTGGGTTCCGGTGGGGGGGGCGGCGC
>Ga0065711_1043617_pt1 | contig 14620 bp, 11 predicted proteins | sample Hoacrofraction12_FD_59098 | JGI IMG/M metagenome (GOLD analysis project Ga0065711, IMG submission 59098) | Hoatzin crop microbial communities from Cojedes, Venezuela - Epithelial fraction 12 v2 (version 2) | ecosystem: Host-associated > Birds > Digestive system > Esophagus > Crop | place...
AGACTTGTTCTCTAGACCCCTCACCAGCCTTGTTGCCCTTCTCTGGACATGCTCCAGCCCCTCAATGTCCTTCTTGTAGTGAGGGGCCCAAAATTGAACACAGTACTCGAGGTGCGGCCTCACCAGTGCCGAGTACAGGGGCACGATCCCCTCCCTACTCCTGCTGGCCAGGCCATTCCTGACACAAGCCAGGATGCCGTTGACCTTCTTGGCCACCTGGGCACACTGTTGGCTCATGTTCAGCTGGCTGTTGACGAGCACCCCAAGGTCCTTTTCCACTGGGCAGCTCTCCAGGCACTCTTCCCCACGCCTGTAGCGTTGCATCGGGTTGTTGTGACCCAGGTGCAGGACCTGAAATTTGACCTTGTTGAAACTCATACAGTTGGCCTTGGCCCATCGATCCAGTCTGTCCAGATCCCTCAAGCAGATCGACACTCCTGCCCAACTTGGTGTTGTCTGCAAAGTTACTGAGGGAGCACTCAATCCTCTCATCCAGATCATTGATAAAGATATTAAACAAGTCCGCACCCAAAACTGAGCCCTGGGAACACAACCCGTGACCAGCCACCAGCTGGATTTAACTCCATTCACTACAATTCTCTGGGCTTGGCCATTTAGCTGGTTCTTTATCCAGTGAAGAGTACAGCCATCCACATCATGGGCAGCCAGTTTCTCCAGGAGGACACTGTGGTGTCAAAGGCCTTACTAAAGTCCATGTAGAAAATATCCACAGCCTTTCCCTCATCTACTAGGCAGGTCACCTGGTCATAGAAGGAGATCAGGTTGGTCAAGCAGGACCTGCCTTTTATGCACCCATGCTGGCTGGGCCTGATCCCCTGGTTGTCCTGCACATGCCTGGTGAGCGCGCACTCAGCATGACTCGCTCCATAATCCTGCCTGGCACCATGGTCAGGCTGACAGGCCTGTAGTTCCCAGTCCAACTTCATGTCCAATCTAACTCAGTCATACCTGTGCTGGAGTTGGTGGCCACAATGAAGTCAATCAAAATTCAGATGAATAAACCAAATATTTAAGACTCATTCAGTGCAGACATTATCAGCTTTACAGATATATAATCATAATCTACACATGACAAAATTGATTTTGTAAGAGCCTTTTCTAAACTGAGGTACTGTATGGTCCTTTCTTTAATAACTGATTTCTTTTGACATGAAGTGCTCTCCTTTATGCTTTTGTTACGGTAATATTTCCACATACCTTCTAATCTTAAAATCATCATGTTTACTGAGAACATATTGGTAGTTCTTTGGCTAGGTCTAGTGGAAACAGATTTTTAATTTATGTAATGAACTGTATTTCATAAGATGGCATGTGATTTATTTGAATCTGTTTGCATTTAGTAAGATGTCCTTTTAAATGTTCGTCTTCCAGTCATAAGAAAAAGTCATTAAGTAAGGATTTCTGAAAACAGTGATTCTGGTAGGTTCTTCTTGAGGATTGGCTTGATGCTTCAAATGATGTGGTGCTCTAGACTGTATAAGAGAACCTTTTTACATCTTGTCAAACTAAAGCTGATCATTTTGTTGAATGAGCTGTGTCCTTCCTAAGAGATTCTTTTAATCATTTTTAAGAATTTGATAGTTGTACCCAAATGCAGTTTTTTTCACGTTGCAGTGAAGTAAAAAAGGCATTGCAGAGAAGACTGATTGCATGGTTGAATGGGTTTCAGTGCTGTGTGCGGGTGTGAAACTGCCCCCCCCCATTTGGTTCATTAGAGGTACTTGAGAGTACATAACACAAAGAGAGAGTAAACTATGATTCAGATAATGTAATTCAACAACAACTTTTAGAGTTTATAAACTGGAAATAAGTCTTGTAATGTGGGTACTATCTGTGCAGTTTAGAAGTGTGTGCAAGTAGCTTGTCTACAGTGGTCCTTAATATTAAAAAGAAGGGCAATGTATTTTTTTTTGTAGCATAAGAAGTATGCATGCAGTGAAGAAAAAAGTCAAATTTGTGTTATCAGTCATCTTGGAAGGAGTGACAGCTTGAATACATATGTAGTTCACTTTCATGTTGTGTTTTGCCCTGATACATTACAGACCAAAGGAATCTGTAGAATAATTTTGTTTCCTTAATTAACATACATTTCAGTTCCTATTTCTTCTTGGGCACGTTTTTTTACAAATACCTACACTCTTCAAAACAAACTTTTAATTTTCTGTTTTTGTAAGTGATGCGAATTAGATCTCTGTGCTTACAACAGAAGTTTTCAATGTGTATCTCTTATTTAAGACATGGGAGCCTAATCCTCTGCAGTATTTAACTTTAAGAAATGACATTAAAAGTTGTGAATGTGCAGAACATTAAATCAGTCTATGGGAAAATAGTCTCCTCTGTAACTATTCAGTCGTTTTCCAATTCTTCCATGTACGATTACTGTTTCAGGAACACAATGTATCTCAATAGTATAGTTCATTTACTTCAGGTCATAAGTAAAAATTAATGTATGTGACTTCTAAAAAACAGTTTATAGATGCTATTGAAATAATAATAAAAAGAATGTCATATACATTTTTTTTTCAGATTGCTGCTTTTTATTTCCTGTGATCACATGTTTACTTTGGGGGGCTTAAATCGGAGAGCAGTTTATTTCCTGAAGGCACATACACACAGACAGTGTCAAGACAATTAAGCATAATTAGCAAAAGATGTGAATTTAAAGCTCATTAAGTCCTTATAAGCACTCTCCTTCAGAGGTAGTTTGGCTTTACTTCTGAAGAGGATTGGTCTTATGTGAATTGTTTAGTGTTGGACTTGGCAGCATTAGGTTTACAGTTGGACTCGATCTTGAAGGTCTCTTCTAATCTAAATGATTGTGTGATTCTGTTCTATGATTTTGAAGGAAGCATATGGCTACAGGAATTGTGGAAGTGTGTGTGGAACAACAACAACAACAAAGTATTTCATACTCATTATAATAGTAGTCCCACACAATAACAGCTAAATATTCAGAGTTGAGACACCCACACTGACAGATGACTGCTGATCCCAATGGTAATAAGTAATTTTTTATCATCTAAAGTATATGAAATTTATACTAATCTTGAACAGTCTTAAATCAGGAATATTTTGTCTCTTTTTTGTTTGTTTGTTGTTTGTTTACTTGGTTGGTTGTGATAAGTTTTCAAATGCTCTAGCTTCTTGATTAGCACTGCACGTATTTTAATATTACAAGTTCCAGTAATCAAGTTACAATTCTTGTGAACTCCACAACATTCAGGCACGCAAACGGTATGATAATCTCAAAATCTTTAAATATATCAACCTCCATAAAATTTCATTTAAACCAACAAAAGTATTGAACAGAAATTATTTTATTGCAATTTAAAATAGTTGAGATCCGAAAGTAGTAATTTCTTAAAAATAGGGGTTTTTTTTATTTTAATATGTTTTTAAAAGAACTGAAACTCTGTTTTTCAGACTTCCTTTGTCCAAAATCATTTTGTGATCTAAGTGGTTCTTTTTTCAATTTTCTGTCTGTTAGTGGGACCGGGAGGAAGGGTCCGACATCCTCTTCCCTTCTAATCCTATTCATCTATCTAGAATTCCCCTGAAATTTAAGTGACATTATTATACTATCACACAATTTTAGCACTGAGTCAATATTCAGTAATTTCAGCAAAGTTGTGTATGTGTGTAGCACACAGAATTCATTTCACTGGTTTTGCTTTCTCTTAATTATTTTATTTTATTTTATTTTCCATTTCATATATTTAAGCCCTCTGTCTATTATTTGTGTTGTCTGTTTTATTGTCACATTAAATATTCCTTTTTCAGTTAAAACATTTTATATGCTGGAGCAGAGTTCAAAGTTTAAATTCTGCTCAAGCTGAGCATTATTTGTAGAGCTATAAAATTAAGAGTTGAAGAAATTTTTGAATATTTGTAGAAAAATGGCCCTGAAATTGCTTAACAAATTGGTATTTCTGCATGAAGAAAATTGGTTTTGACTGAAAAAAAAAAAAACCAAACAAAAAAACCCCAAAAAACTGTATTCATCTTGGTGCCCTAAAATTGAGTAAAGTCACAGAATTTCATTTTCCTGTGGAAAAATGCTAATTAAAGGTATGCAGTTTTAATCTCAAGATTTATGCATGCACTGAAGATTCGAACATCCCAACTGTCCAATTGTCTGCTTTAGAGACATATATTTTTCTTATGTCATACTACTTTTACATGTGAGCGTTAGGGGTAGAATATAAAACTTATGTAATTTTTCTTGATTTTTTAAAATACTAGTGATTAATAAAGGATTCAGCATTGTAGCATTAACCCATTACATTTACTTTTTCATATAAAATATAAAACAGGACATTTGTCATTGAAGTATTCATCCCATTTTTTTCAAGGACTATGAATACATGTACATTTATAACAATACTCTGACTGGTAAGATGATGTTGATACCTCTGATTTAAATAGGCAAAGGGGTATTCTTTTTGCATGTCATGTTCAAATTCATACAAAATCATGTCAGAAGGTCCAGTACTTAAGGGAATGTGTATCCAATTCTGCAGCTCTTGAAAGTCGTTCACTCATCTGAAACGGCCATAGTGAGGTTGTATAGATCAAATTATACTTGAAGAGCTTGGCTCAGTCTAAAGCAGTCTCTTCAAACTTCTGAGACAGTAAGGTTTTCTGGATCAAGTAAGCTGCACCTGATAAAAAGGAGAATTAACCTACCAAGTAGGTCAGGTGTCAGATAGACTGTTTAAAATGGATGAATATTACAGTAAAAAAGGAAAGTGATGGTTAAGTTACTGTATATTGAATAAAATGGTAGACCATTATTAGTATGGAGGAAAGAAACAGTGAGGCAATGATTATTCTCCTGTGTCAGTAAAGGATAAAATCTGCCTTGGAAAGCCTATTAATTTGCTTAGTAGGAATACTAGGAATTCGCTTTAGGTTTTGAGTCTACCCATGCAATGCAAAAGTCTTTTTTTTTTTCCTGGGAAGTAACGAATTCTTTCTGCTGTATTCATCATTGCCTCAGTGAGGTAGATACTCTACTGTTACCTCTTACCTAATATGAAGCTATGTTAGTTAGACACTTTTTAAATAAGCACTGATGTCCATGCATTGATTTATCTTTAGTGCAAGTTCATGTTTTTTACTCTGTAAGTAATAATAATTACAAAAGAATCACCAGTATTATCACCTGCTCATAGGAAGAGTGTTGTCATGAAGGAAAACATGTTTTGGTCAAGAATTCTATTTTTTTTTTAATGGGATGATTTTCTGCTTGTCTTTGAGGTCTGGTAAATATTTTTTTTACTGTTACAGAACATATGAATTGTTGAATTGTCCGGTAAGTTTATTTCCAATGTCATAGGCATTGGCCATGTTATTGCCCACACAGTACAAAGGCTGGAGTATGTAACGCAAATAGCTGTCTGAAGGTGACAAAGTTGCTCTAAGCTTTGCCTTCTCCTTGTAGTTTATGCAGAAGAAAATGAGGGGTTGGTTGTGAGCTTTTTCTGGGTGCATAGAACGTATGTCTTTTAAACTTCCTGCTAGAGCAGCATGTATGAAATGCACAGAGACAGAGCTTTTAAAATCTGTCCCATTTTACTAACACAATATCAATCATTAAGTGCTTTTGTCCCTAATAGGCAAATAAGATTATGAGAAGTTCAGTGGGATAACAAGCACCTCCATAGTACACCTGTGGCAGTATCCTAAGAATAGGAATATTATTGTCCTACTTCCTATAGACATACCCTGTGGTGGTTTCTCAGAGGTCAAGTACCTTAATTTTATGCTTGTTCTGCAGAATTTTTGGAAGCAGTATGTGGTTTATCTTCAGCTTTAGTTTGGAGAGTGTTAAAAACTTCTGGAACAAAACACCACATTCTGTAGAAGACTATCTGCATTTGAAGTCCTCTTTTTTTCCTTTTCCTTTTTATCTTTTTTTTTTTTCCTTAAATACATTGACTTAATAATTAACTACTGAAGTAGACCGATTGTATGATCTCAGTTGTACTCCTTTACTTAATCAAATCCTTAGTGACTTATATCATTGAATAGGATTATTTTTTCTCTCTCACAGGAAAGGTAAATTTAATTAAAGTGTCAGTATTACCTAATGCAATTATTTTTCCAGAGTATAACAGAGATTATTTCAGACAATTTTAAAAAGCAAAGAGCACTTGGAGGTTATTGTGGCTAAACTGGTCAGTTGTTTAAGGATACTGCAGAAACCTCTAAAAATTTTGTTCTTTGAATCCATAGCTCATAAAAGGAGTAAGAGGGTTTTGTTTGCTTTTGAAGGACATTTTAATGCTTAACAATAGTAATGAATCAGATTAATCAGTGCATAAATCATAATCATATTGTTCTGTGACTCCAGCATTTTTTGTTCTTAATTTCCAGGTTATTTTGGATGGCGGTGGTGGTGAGACTACAGTGTAAATACTGTATTTTCCACTGAGTTTGTAATATTTACCTAGTTTGAAAGCCTTAGATTCTGGAGTCTTTAATTACATGTATTTGAATCTAAGGACAGAAGTGCTCTCTCCGCTTCCTTCTATGCCCTATTTTTCTTATAATTAAATGAGCTGGTATGCTACCTTGCTATCTTACGCTCCATACAGTTGAAAGCAGGAAGTCGTAGGCCCCTATTGTAGATGTGTTGGACTATGAGTGAGAGTGTTTGGATTTCATGGAGTAACTGAATGCCTGAATTCCAAGTTTGCGAAAGTTGGGTTCTATGAGCATCTCTGATGTGTTTCTTTTTTGTGAAAAATACAATAACCTCATCTTTCTTGACTAACTCGCCCATATTAAACATGATACCAGAAAATTTAATGGTTTTTATAACAGTTGTGTATCTGAGCAAATTTCAGACTATTTCTTTGTGTTTTGTTTGTCTCAATAGCTAAGAAATCTTTCCAGCTTGGATCTACGTCACATCACAGAACTGGACAATGAAACAGTGATGGAAATAGTAAAGAGATGCAAAAACCTTAATTCCCTCAATCTGTGTCTGAACTGGATCATTAATGACAGGTAACTTCATTATAGTGTCTAATATCAGTATAAAGCAAATTTAACTAATTGTATGGGTTGAGAATAATTCCTCATGGCTCAGGGAATGAAGGAGATCAGTAAAAGCAAGCAGTATTCTCTGAGTGTTTGTTCTTCATTATTTTGGGTAAATCATCTAGACACATATTTTGCAAGGTGTATATTTCTGTAGTGGAGATAACTTTAATTATAACTGCGTGGCAGCACGAATCTGTTTCCTGTAGATTTCATGAGAATGTGCTCTTCACCATGTGTGATTGAAATGTGCAATTGCAATTAGGACTCCTTTAGTAGGTAACCAGGATTTAAACAGTTTTATGTGCATACAAACAATGAAGTGTATTTTTGACTACATAAGGAAAAAGAAATTGTTTGTGAGTTAAGTAGTGGAATTCATATGTTTTTAGAAAGCAACAAGTCCTTCACTTTTTCGCAAAGAGACTCTCCAGAATGAGACTGAGAATAACTGGTGTTATTACCTTAGGCTTTTCCTTTTGACCAAAATATCTCCTATCCTGCTATATTCTGTCCTTTTTATGAAGTAATTTATTTTAACATTAAGGAAATGCACACAAATGATGCATAGTTATATTGCAGATCAGACGAAAAAGGGAAATAATTGAGAATTTGAAAAGAGGAAGTTTCCTTTTAAGATCATAGAATCATAGAATGATTTGGGTTGGAAGGGACCTTAAAGATCATCTGGTTCCAACGCCCCTGCCATGAACAGGGACATCTTCCACTAGACTAGGTTGCTCAGAGCTCCATCCAACCTGGACTTCAACACTTGCAGGGAGGGAGCATCCGCAACTTCTCTCGGCATCCTGTGCCAGTGTTTCACCACCCTCATGGTGAAGAATTTCTTCCTAATATCTAATCTAAATCCGCCCTCTTTTAGTTTGGAGCCATTCCCCCTTGTCCTATCACTACAAACCCTTGTGAAAAGACCCTCTCCATCCTTCCTCTAGGCGCCCTTCAGCTACTGGAAGGCTGCTGTAAGGTCACCCCGCAGCCTGCTCTTCTCCAGGCTGAACAGCCCCAACTCCCTCAGCCTGTCCTCGTAGGAGAGGTGTTCCATCCCTCCGATCATCTTTGTGGCCCTCCTCTGGACCCGATCCAACACATCCATGTCCTTCTTATGCTGGGGGCTCCAGAGCTGGATGCAGGACTCCAGGTGGGGTCTCATGAGAGTAGAGTAAAGGGGCAGAATCCCCTCCCTCAACCTGCTGGCCACGCTTCTCTTGATGCAGCCCAGGATGCGGTTGGCTTTTGGGGCTGCAAGCACACACTGACGGCTCATGTTGAGCTTCTCATCCACCAGTACCCCCAAGTCCTTCTCTTCAGGGCTGCTCTCGAGCCACTCTCCACCCAGCCTGTATTTGTGTTTGGGATTGTCCCAACCCAGGTGCAGGACCTTGCACTTGGCCTTGTTGAATTTCATGCGGTTCACACAGGCCCACCTCTCCAGCCTGTGTAGGTCCTTCTGAATGGCAGCCCTTCCCTCCAGTGTGTCAACCACACCACACAGCTTGGTGTCTTCGGCAAACTTGCTGAGGGTGCACTCAGTCCCACTATCCATGTCGCTGTCAAAGATACTGAACAGCACCGACCCCTGAGGCACACCATTCGTCACTGGTCTCCACCTGGACATCGAGCCATTGACTGTAACTCTTTCTGTGCGTCCATTGAGCCAGTTCCTTGTCCAGCGAGTGGTCCGTCTTTCAAATCCATGTCCTTCCAATTTAGAGACAAGGACATCACGCAGGACAGTGTCAAATGCCTTGCAAGATGAGAAAATTGAGCAAATCACTACCTGAAAGTTCACAGGAAAGAACATTTTTAATTACTTTTCACAGATTGCTCTATTATAACTGGTGCTTTTAACAAAAGCAAGGAGACACTATTAACAGAGAGGGGGTTCTAAAACAGTTTCATAGAAACTAGAATGGTGTAGTTTAGCAGTTCTACTTCTACTCTTAGTAGACGAGAGGCAGGTGTTGGTCTCTTCTCCCATGTAACTAGTGGTAGGACGAGAGTCAGTGGCCTCAAGTTGCGTCAGGAGAGATTTAGATTAGATATTAGGAAAAAATTCTTTACTGAAAGAGTGGTCAGACATTGGAATAGGCTGCCCAGGGAGGTGGTGGCGTCACCATCCCTGGAGGTGCTTAAACGTGGAGATAGGGCACTTCGGGATATGATTTAGTAGGCATGATGGTGTTGGGCAGATGGTTGGACTTGATGATCTGAGACGTCTTTTCCAACCTATGATTCTATGATTCAGATTTTTTTCTAACATACATTCTTTCAAGGTTTTATGAAGTCCTTCAGAATGTACCAAAGGGTGAATGAGCTTAAGCTTTGGTGAAAGTATAATGTTCAAAAAATACTAAAATAGAAGTGTGTTGGATAGGAAGTATCACTGAACTTTTACTGTAACTTCTTTTACCCTTTAAGACTGTTTTTTTGGTGTTGTAGGTTTAGGTCAGACCCTTAATGTAACTTCACTGGTTTTGAAAGCATTTAGTCACTCAGAACTTTCTGTGTGTAGGGCCTTATTTTCATGTGCAGAATAAAGCCATTGTAATGGAAAATTTTAGAGTAAGTCAGAAAAAAATAGATGAAAAATGTAAATTTAAAAGACACGCGCTTCTCAGGTTTCAGTTCCAGTACTTAGCAATAGTGTGCCTTTCTGCATGAACGTTTTGAGTAGGACAGTCAGCTAAGTATGATTCAAACTGTTCTTGAAATTCCTTTACTAGAATTACTAGAATAAGAAATATGTCTTCTAATTAATGCATATGACTGTAAAACTTGATATTGAATGTAGTTAGAAATGTATTATATTACGTTAATATTATAGAATTATATTATATTGTGTTGTGTTATATTATAGAAAACTTTTCCATCCATGGCAGATAACCTGCTGTTGTATGTAAACTTTTAGGGCATTGACTTTTGTCTCTGTAGTTCTTTCCATTTTGTGTTTATTTCTGATCATGCATGTCAGTACTTTTTCAACATATGACTGATAGTTAAATATGTAGTCAGGTTTTAGTTATTTAAATTAGCTTTGCTAAAAGTAAACAGGGAGAATTTAGGAAATAATGCCTGTGTTAAATCTTACTCGTAGGCAGTCATTTGTCAATTCAAATATTTTTCCTGTTTCACAAGTGAGATGAAGCTCCAAATACTAGTCTTAAGTCATTTCCCTTACTCCAATGCTGAATTAAGAATTGCTGAAAATTACATAAAAGGAACATGATACCAGCACTGGGTTGCAATCCATGTAGACACAGTTCAGCAGAATATGATGAGCATATTCACTGTGAGGATATGAATGATCCTTCAGAAGTTCACAGGACTGTTCAGGTGCGTGCCTTGGGTGAAACCCCAAGTTAGTTTAAACTGATTAAGTTAGTGTATTAATGATTTAAGGCAAGATGAGCTTTATTTTTTTGTTTTTTATTTGATGCCTCCTAGTCAGAGGGAATATCAGAGGAAATTCTGCATCGTGATACTTTTGAGTAAACCTTTTGTTTGTCATTGTTTCCAACACGTATGAGATGGTAGCAGTCTAATGTTTTACCTGACTCTTGGTTTTAAAAATGAGGGATCAGTTCTACCACCTCACCTCCCAGCTCCCCATTATCCAGCCTGCTTACCTGTGTGATGCAACTACACAGGGCTTGTATTCCAGACTTTTAGCAAAGTTAACAAGACACTTTTTTGTTCTCTCTAGAACAACTGAGGGTTGGGTGTTTGTTTTTTTTTTTAAAGCCCTGTAAAACTGTTTTCCTCCATCCGTTTGTGCAGAATCAAGGGTGGAAGAAAACTAGAAATTATCAAAAATACCAGTATAGCTTAAAGATGCATCTTTGAATTTTCTGTTAAAGGTAGTTGATTATTGGTAGGTTTTACAACAGAAGTAAATCACTGGTTTTAAAACATTGTTTTAGATTTCTTTATTGTTTCCGGAAATCCATAAAAATTCTTTCCATAAGCAAGACTGTGGCCCCAGAAGACTTTTAGCACTCTCTTGCTTGTGACACAGTGTTAGATCTAATGCTGTGGCCATTGCATTTCTTGCAAAGTAGCTGAAAGGAACGGAAAATCCCAGAGTGCAACAACTCTGTATGGCAGGCACTTGCTAAGATTTTTGGTGCTGTCATTCTTTTGCACATGCAAGAAATAACACAAACTATTATTTCTCTGTTTTGATGAAAGCTATTTTTGCTTTTAGAAGTATGCATCTCAAAGGCTATGTAGGGCAGTAGAAAGTAATTCATTTTTACCCAGGGCAAAAAATATGCTCAGTATATTCAGTTGAGATACTCTTGACATTAGTTTTAAAAATGAAAGGAAAAAAAAGTCCCTTATAATGACTTGTAAAAAAAGTCTCTAAAAGTTGAGAGTTAAGCAAGATCATAAAAAACCAGTTAAAGTAATCTAACATAATGATTTCTTCTGGAAGTATTACAGCTCCCTCAGAAGTTCCATATAGTATTTATCATGTTATGGTTGCAGTCAGTTTGTAAGACTTCATCTCTGCCACTCCATCCTCATGCTTTTCCTCTGCTCCAGCATGAGCTCTTGTATGGGGTTTGTGTGGCAAGGTTTTGGGAGTGGAGGGGCTGCAGGGGTGGCTTTTGTGAGAAGATGCCAGGAGGTGCTCCTGTGTTGGACAGAGTCATTTCCAGCTGGCTCGAAAACAAACCCACTGCTGGCCAAAGCTGAGGCAATCAGCAACGTGATTGCATACTTAAGAAGGGTTAAAAACACTGCACAACAGCAGCCAGGAGAGAGGAGTGAGAATAGGTGGGAGCAACAGACACTAAGGTCAGTGAAAGAGGGTGAGGTGCTCCAGACACTGGAGCAGAGATTCCCCTGCAGCCTGTGACGAAGACCATGGTGAGGCAGCTTGTCCCCTTGCAGCCCATGCAGGTCTACAATGGAGCAGATATCCACCTGCAGCCTGGGGAAGACCCCACATCAGAGCAGATAGATGTGCCATGAAGGAAACTGCGACCCCGTGGAGAGCCCATGCTGGAGCAGGCTCCTGGCAGGACCTGTGGCCCATGGAGAGGAGCCCATGCTAGCGCAGTTTGCTGGCAGGAGCTGTGACCATGTTGGGGACCCACACTGGAGCAGTCTGTTCCTAACTGTAGCCCATGGAAAGAACCCACTCTGGATCAGTTATGAAGGACTTTATCCCATGGAAGGGACCCCATGCTGGAGCATGAAAGCCATGTGAGGAAGGAGCAGCAGAGACAAAGCACATGAACTGACCACAGCCCCCATTCCACCTGTCTCCCTGCACTGAGTGAGGCAGGGTTAGATAGAGAAGTTGGAAGTGAAGTTGAGCCTGGGAAGAAGGGTGGGGTGGGGGGAAAGTGTTTTTTGATTTTTGTAATTTGTCATTATGCTATGCTATTTGATTGGCAATAAATTAATGTCCCCAAGTAGAGTCTGTTTTGCCCGTGATGGTATTTGGTGAGCGATGTCACTGCCCTTATCTCGACGCACGAGCCTTTTTATCTTTTTTTCTCCCCCTGTCCTGCTGAGGAGGGGGAGCCAGAGAGCATGTGGGTGGGTACCTGGCTGCCCACCAAGGTGAACTCACCACAGGTCTCCGCAAGCTGCTGTCCTTCACAAACTGCTCCAGTGTGAGTGTTGCCCATGTGCTGCAGTTCTTCAAGAACTGCTCTGACATGGGTCCCTCCCGTGACCTATAATCCATGAGGAACAGACTGCTCCAAGCATGGCTTCCCCTCAGGCCACAGTTTTTGCCAGAAAACATGCTTCTTGCGTGGGCTTCTCTCCATGGGCTGCAGCTTTCCTCAGGGCATCTCCATCTGCTGCAGCATGAGGCCCTGCACACAGGTTTCAGTGTGGATATGTTCTCCATGGGCTGCAGGGGCACAGCCTCCCTCACTGTGGTCTTATCCAGAGGCTGCAGGGGAATCCCTGCTCTGGCACCTGGAGCACCTCCTCCCCTTCCTTCTCAGACGCTGGTGTCCGCAGAGCTGTTTCTCTTACGTTGTCCTCGCTCCTCTCTCACACTGTGCTGTGCAGCATTTTTCATTTTTCTTAAATATCCTTTCCCAGAGGTGCCATCATCTTCATCTGATATAACTCTAGTAAAATATTTTACAGTAGTTTCTTTGACCTAGATGTATAGGAAACAGAAAAATAAAACTCTATTGTATGTGGTAGGCATCTGTACTATTCTACCATAAGTAACTCCAGTTTTCTTCTTGTCTTAGGTTAGCCTTGTCTAACAGCCCAACACCCACCTAGCCACTCATTCCCTTTTCAACAGCACCAGAGGGGAAAAGAAACAAACAAACAAAAAAAAGGAAAAAAATGGAGTGAATAAGCTCATGGGTTGCGATAAAGATGGAGACATCACTTACCAGTTACTGCTGAGAGCAAAACAGATTTGAGTCAGGGAAAATTTGTTGTAATTTATTACAAGTTAAAATAGATTCCAGTAGTGAGAAACAAGAAGGCAAATGGTAAAACAGTACCTTTCCTGCCTTTTTCCCAGGTTTAACTTCACGTCTTCACTCCAGAGTCCTCTGCTGCCTTAAGCAGTGGAGTGGGATGGGGAAAGGGCTGTTAGTCCATACGCAGTGATTTCCCTCTGCTGCTCCTTCGTCCTCATATTTCCTCTGCTCTGGCATGGGCTCTCCATGGGCCACAGCTGCTTTGGGAGTATCCATCAGCTCTGGCTTGGGCTCATCCATGGGTTGTAGTGTGGCTGTCTGCTCCAGTGCAGTGGAACACTGCCACCTTCTCCTGCCCTGACCTTGGTCTTGCTTAAATACGGTTTCCCAGAGATGCCACCATGTTGGCTGAGGGGCTCAGCTGTATCCTGGGTCTGTTGGGGCCAGCTGGAACTGGCATAGTGCAGCCCTGACCTCTCCTCACCAACACCACTCTGCAGCCCCCCTGCCAGCACCTGGGCATCTGCACCCGGTACAGTGGTTTTCATTTCACAATTAAAAACAGGTTACTGGGGGTCAGGTTGCTTTCATAACCAGCTAAAATGTGAAGTTGCATGATTCTTCTGACTATGTTTATTGAAATGACAGATACTCTGTAATCTTTCATCACAACATTGAGGTAGCATTTATGCTGCAATGTTTCGATAGGTAAACTTGGGAGTTGTCACTCATAATTTATTTCAGTGAAGTGATATTTTACATAATTTAGTTTCTGCTCTTATTGCACAATAGTGTGTGAGAGTGACACCTTAGATGCCCAGGAATGCAAGATGAACTTCCCATGGAATCTAGCAGTGGCCACACACTTGTGCTGTTCTGTATAACTCTGGTTTAAACATTATGTTACTTTTGAGTCCAGTCTGCAAGTGGTTTGAAAAAAAGTTGGGGCATAGTTCAACAAGGATCTCAGCAGTTATCCCACAAATCGCTATGCTTATCACAGAATCACAGAATCACAGAATAGTAGGGGTTGGAAGGGACCTCTGTGGGTCATCTAGTCCAACCCCCCCGCCGAAGCAGGGTCACCTACAGCAGGCTGCACAGGACCTTGTCCAGGCGGG
>Ga0065711_1043618_pt1 | contig 14618 bp, 16 predicted proteins | sample Hoacrofraction12_FD_59098 | JGI IMG/M metagenome (GOLD analysis project Ga0065711, IMG submission 59098) | Hoatzin crop microbial communities from Cojedes, Venezuela - Epithelial fraction 12 v2 (version 2) | ecosystem: Host-associated > Birds > Digestive system > Esophagus > Crop | place...
CGCCAGCAGGCCCAGTGCTGTGTACACCTCCCCATGATCAAAGAAGCCAAAATTTGACCGAAGGCACCAGTCCCTGAGCCACCTGTTAACCAGGTGAGTTTTCCTGCCCCTTTCAGTGCTGTTCCCTGCCACTGATGGGATGGAAGAAAACACTACCTGCGCCCCGATCCCTCAACCAGTCGCCCCAGTGCCCTGAAGTCCCTTTTGATGGCCCGTTCGTGGGATTTCTATGCACAAATTCACCCAACACATGATATTTAAAAAGCACAGCAGTATTTATTGCTCTATTAAAGCCTTGCATAAGCAGTTACTAGCATATTGTTCCACATTTATGAGAGTCTTACCAACCCGACTATGTCTGAAATACCACTGAGCAGGGAAGGTGACCATTAGCGGGCTCATCGCCGAGAAGGGAGGAAAGCACAGCACTTATAGGGTATCCCCTGTGGTTCATAGTGTGTGCTCTGTGTCCTCTCTCTCACTCCGCTTTGAGCCGCCCCTTTTTATACCCTCAGCACATTCAACAGATAAGTACTGACTAGGTATTGCTGCACACGTGTCCAGTGCGTGCAACAAGGCCAGCCAAGTACGTGCTCTGCTGGCTAACAGCGGTCTCTGGATTGCAATAACATATTGCTCGATAATAATCCTCCCAGTTCCCTTCTTCAAGGTTGCATTCTCACAGCTGTGTTCAGCTTGAAGTTTTCTGTAGTGGCCCAACATGGACCATAATCTAAAATCCCTCACACAATAGTAAAAAATTTCTTTCTTATATCTAACCTAAATCTACCTTCTTTTACTTTAAAGCCGTCACTCCTTGTCCTATCATTGCATGCCCTTGTAACAAGTCCCTCTTCAGCTTTCTTGTAGGCCCCCTTCAGGTACTGGAAGGCTGCTATAAGGTCTCCCCACAGCCTTCTCTTTCCAGGCTGAACAGCCCCAACTCTCCCAGTCTTTCTTCATAGCAGAGGTGTTCCAGCCCTCTGATCAGTTTTGTGGCTCTGTTCTGGCCCCGCTCCAACAGATCCATGTCTTTCCTGTGCTGAGGGCTCCAAAGCTGGACACAGGACTCCAGGTGGGGTCTCACCAGGGTGGAGTAGAGAGGCAGAATCACCTCCCTGCTGGCGACTCTTCTTTTGATGCAACGAAGGATATGGCTGGCCTTCGGGTCTGCATGTACAGCTTATTGGGTCATGTCCAGCTTTTCAACCATGACTTCCCCCAAGTCCTTCTCAGCAGGGCTGCTCTCAATCCCTTCATCTCACAGCCTGTATTGATACTGGGGGTTGCCCCTACCCATGTGTGGGACCTTGCACTTGGCCTTGTTGAACCTCAAGAGGTTCATGCAGGTCCACCTCTCAAGCCTATCAAGGTCCCTCTGAATGGCATCCCTCCCCTCCAGTATGTTGACTGCACCCCACAGCTTGGTGTCATCTACAAACTTTCTGAGGGTGCACTCAGTCCCACTGTCCATGTCACTGACAAAGATGTTAAACAGGGCCAGTACCAATACCGACCCCTGAGGAATGTTACTCATCACTGGTCTCCACTTGGACATCAAGCCGTTGATCGCAACTCTTTGAGTGCAACCATCCAGCCAATTCCTTACCGACTGGGTGGTCCGTCCATCCAATCCATGCCTCTCAATAACTCAATTATTCAATTATTCAGCTCTCAGTAACTGCAATATGTATAATTTTGATTACAACAATATCATGTGAAGAGGAGAGACTTTTTTTTTAAAATTACAAAGAGCTTTAACACACTACAGAAAGGTAGTTGAAACTGTGCTTACCTTCCAACATTGGTGAACAGATATGTGATTAAACCGTTACTGTCACAGGATTTGAATAATCCCTGAGAAGACGTTTCAGCCACCCCTAAACTTCTCTGGAGCTTGGTGTGCCCCTCTTTCTCTCTCTTTGGGTCTTATTTTTGCTTTCTTAAATTTGCAATACAGTTCATGGTTGAATTACACATTTTGTATTATTTTGCACAAACATAGAATCTCAGTTTAAAGGGTCTTTGGATTTTACACAGATAATAACATACCATAAACATCATCCTACCATGGTTGTAGAGGAACTTGCTTTCTGTTATTTTCTGATATGTATGTTTCCAGTCATACAAATGCAGAGCTTTTAGACCAGCAGAGCTCACTTCTAATGCATACTGTATGTTACTAAACATAAAGAGAGTAGTCAAAGGTGGCTATGGTTTTAACATTACACATTGTAAGGAGTAAGTAGGAAGCCAATAATAAATCCACGTTTTGCTGAAGAGTTGCTTTTCAAAAGAAGTGTTTACAACTCTGCAACTTGAAAAGATGAAAGTCACTGAGAGGGGAATATTTCAGTAAACAAGATTCAGGGCTTTTTTGTGAGAAAAGTGGTGCAAAAAATATTAATATGATTTAAAGAGGAGTAGGGAGAAAATTGTAAAAATCAGTAAGAGACTACGATATCTTTTCTCACATGTTCTAGGAAAGTGGACAGAGAACTTTGTTTAATGACCCAGAGGACACTGTTATCACCCTGCCAAGATCTCATCCAGGTAATTAAGTAAATCTGGGGGAAAACTGTGTTTACAAACACAACATGTGGTGAGAATATCTCAGATGACCTCTCCTGCTTGGATTTATGAAATAGGTTTTGAAAATGAGGTCCCTCTTGAGGGGACTGAATGGTCTCAGTCTTGTACTGGTGATGCTGAGCTATGTATGCTAGAGAAAACATTAAAAGCAAAAGCAAGTAATAACTTTAGAAGTAGAAATCATAGTTGGGTCTATAAAAAAAAAATCAGGGCCTGGAAAGGTTACTGTATGACTTTTCCTATGTTTTTATAGTTTTTTGTCCTTTCATACATCTCTTTTGTTAACAGCATAATCTAATATTACTATTAATTCTTAATAAGAATTCCATACTCTTTATCAATTATCCTACAGCCTCTTAAGACTTTTGTGTTTCCTTTATAACTTGCATGAGATAGAGGGGCCAATGTCAGACAACATTTCAGAAAATAGCAAAAGGTTTATTCAGAGGTTAATATATGAAACATCAGTCACCACTTAGACCAATGGATAAACAGCAGAGAAAGGAATCATTATTATCTTATCCTCAGGGACTAATGAATAAGAAGACATATGCAAAAATTGTTCTTCATGGAATGGAAACAGCAAAGACTGGAAAAAGAAACAGTGACAGTATGGCAGACTACTGAGATATACTTAATAATTAAGCTTACCTCTCAAAGAATGTTAGAAAATGTGTGAAATTGTAAGAAATTATTTCAAAATATGTTTCATACTAAGCCTAGAAGAGACCTCCTGCCAGTCAAGGACATCTGTAAAAGTCACTTCTCTCGATACTGAAGCAAATCTTAATTCACAGATGAACAGGGGAACTACTATATTTTTTAAATATGAAAAACTTCACAGTGCCTAAAGGCAAAATATCCTCTGTTTTGCATACCAGGATTCAACTTCCATACTCACTTAAAAGCTAACTTTATTAGATACAGTCCATGCAGCCTGTTCATTACTGCTTCACTAAGATATTAATAAATACTCAGAAAACAAGTTACCTCAGCTTGCAGTACAACAAAATACATTTTGATGTATTACACACTTTATATTCCTGTAGCAAAATCACACATAGACAAATGAAACACATTTAGTTTGACTATGTTTGAAATATATCAGGAATATACCAGTCTGGTAGAACAACAGAAAATGAACAAAGAACTCTGTTCTAACTTCAGCTTCCTGACTTTTGACTTCATTGAACCTCATTTTCAACCTTTACATGTTGCTGTAGCAACGTACAACAGCCGGCTACAGTTTGAGTCTCCATTCATGCTAGATTTCACATTTGCAATAATGGTACTGTAAGTGAATTCCTGACCTTTATCTCAAGAAAAATAGGTTCTGTTAAATATTAATACTTGTAGTACCTTGATTCATTTCATTTAGTTAGGGGTTCGATTCTAGATTCTAGTATCACGGTGCTCTTTTCTGTGCGAGTCTATTCTCTTGTTGGTTAAAATACAGTGGTTTGTGGTTTTACTTGCTTCGTTTTGCTTGGGGTGAGGTTTTTTTGTAATCATTCTGCACCACTAGAAAGATTCAAGCAGTAGGCCAGAGGAGGCTTGCTGTTACCACTCTTTACATACCTTTGGAGAAATATTATTTTTGCTGTGCCTTCTTCTCTGTTTATATCATTCTGACCTCTACTATATGTTCATAAAGCACATTTATTTAAAACCATTTTGCTTTACAAAGCTTATAGTTCTCATGTAGCCAAAGAGGAAAGTGGGACAGAACAGCGAAGATAAGTTGTTCAAGACAGGCTTTTGGGAGCTGATGGGAAGACTTCAATACCATCTAAAGGAAAGGGCATTACTTCTGTGGGCATTTATACCTTTGCTAGACTGTTGAAGGACTAAATATTTCAACAATAAGGAAAGCCTACGTCTGATAGAAAAGGCAACCAACTAAATGGAGTTCCACTGCAGCTCCCAAAGAGCACCTTGCTCTCATCTCATCCTGAAACATCACTGAGTTCTCAGTGATGAGGTGCCTTTCCACAAGAAACACAAGCTTTTAAGGCCAGGAATTATGACGAGGTGCCTTCTCACAAGAAACACGAGTTTTTAAGGCCAGGAATTAAAGTAACGTTTAGGAAGTATTTACTTTAGATCAGTCCAGATTTCAGGTTGCAACCTCTACTCCCAATGACTTAGTTCTGCAATAACCCATTTTCCTCTATATTTTCCAGTACTTTCTCTCACTGTCTTTCAGGCAGACATCTCATACTCCCAGAGACCTCATGGAGGCACAAATGTTTATTTCTTATAGTGCTACTGTTGTCAGCATGAGGAAAAGCAGGGTTGTGGATGATGAGGTTCTATCTTTAGGAAGGAAAAACGTTTGTTACTGAAATAAATCTTTGATTGGTAGCTATAGCTACTCAAACGCTTCCCTGTTGTGGATTGCTGATGTGTGGTGACAATTCTTACTGTTAAATTTAGCAAAGCAAGTATACCTCAACTCCAGGGAGCTCCGGAAGCTCATGTTTTATTGACTAGAGCAACTAGGTGGGTACTATTATTTTTTGGCTGTACCTTCTAAATCGATGTCATAGATACCAATTCCTTCTCACTTTCTTGAACTGCCTCTGCGTGTTAAGAGGTCCAAATCATATTTATTTCACAGATTCCACAGTAGTTACTCATTTTGAAAATTAACTGAAACAGCATTATATTTAAAGTTCTCTATTTATTACTGTGTCCTTTTAATACACTTAATTGTATTGCATACAAACATAATACACACAGCCTTTAAATCAGGTTTGTGTCATAGTAACTATGGAATAGTACACACCTCTGAAACATGTAGTATACACAGTTGTTTATAGGCATGTTTCTCTGACTTTGCCAAGAAATTGTTTCCACCCGCTACCCTAGTGCAAAAATGGAGGAGGCAATCAATTTTCAGAATAGAGTACAACATCCTGAGCTTTTTTTAGAGAATTTTCCACTAAGAATCAGACAATAACAACTTTCATTAATATGAAAATATTTAGAAATAAAGCAAATTTAATATTAAATATTTCTAGTTTTATTTGTAAAACTGTAAATGTGTGTACCGAGTATGCTTCATTCTAGTTTGCAGTGACTTAATATTTCATTTTTTAGTAACGGGTTTCCTTTTTTTGTAGCAGGACACTATTTCGTTCTTAAAAACCTAAAGAGTAGGAAACAGTAGATTTTCTTATCCTATGCTAAACAGAAGTATAACACCTCCTTTAGAAAAGAGTGATTTTCTGTTTTTTTCAGTTTTAACAATAATTTCCCCTGGAAAATTAGGGTAAAAAAAGTGAAGTTAGAAACCATAAGACTATGGCACCCTGAGTCTGGTAAAGGTGAGATACACATAAGTGTTAACAGAAATTAAAGGAGAGAAGGAAAGCAATTTTATTGTTTAGTCCAAGACTCATGACTTAAATAAGCTATACAAAAGTTATTGCTCTTTGAAAGATAAGAATTAGCACACTCTTACTTTGATGTCAGCTCTTTCATGGGAGGTTTTTTACATGATAAATTTTCATCTCAAAATAAAAATTGTTGGTTGGTTGATTGGGTTTTTTATTATTATTTCAACTTCAGCAATTTCTAAGAAAGTGAACAGAATTTCAGACTATTGCAGTTAAATATTGGCTATGCAGCAACGCCTGTAGACTATACAGAGAGGTGGATGTTTCTTATTGAAATGCTTTTTTCCAAAAAATTGTTCTCTTTGGCACAACTTTCCAATTTCTCTCTGGTTTCAAATGTGTTTTATTGCACAGATCAATTGAATATATTGATAACTGTAGATTTTTATTTAAATTATGAACTCAATATAAAATGTGAAAAAAATAGAAAATGTTCGTGAACAGAAAGCAGTGCATTTTGTTATGAGCAGATTTAAATGTACATAAATGTCATTTTTTGCTAATATGTGTTTCATTGACTAATTGATGCTGGAAATAAATGCGATATTTTCAGTGCTACATTGAGTGTTCTAATCTCCACTAAATCATTTTCCCCAGGTGTCACCTCCTAGACAATGATTAATGACATACTAATAAAGTTCACTTTGGCAGTCTAAAACTAAAATGTCATTTCTATTGGGTATGAATAATTTTCAGCTAAACAGAGCCTTGAATCAACACCATGATGTTCTTTGTTCAAGGACTATATTTTTAAATATTTTAATACAGTTGAAAGTGGAAAAAGAAGTTGATGTGAGTTATCTACATGATAAAGTGATGTTTTTGTTGGCTGATTCTTCTTTTAGTCTTGGCACTGCGCTCTTCAAAACAAATTAACCACTATCAATCACTAAGTATAATCAGGTTTACAAATCACTCTGCAATGCCATTAGCCAATTGCAAATGAGAACACTAATTCCCATCCTCATACTAATACATATATTCTCTTGTCTAGATTGTGTGTATTACATGAAAATGGAAACCAGACCTCAGACTATAATATCACTCATTAGTTGTAAAGCATTACCAGCTTCACAGAATGAGCAACGGCAATCTGTACCCAAAGAACCTAAAATCTTAGAGACAAGAAGGCTGTCAGGACAACAGACTGAAATGTCTAGGGAAGAAATGCAGTGGACAGTTTTAAAGCTAGTATTAGTATTCTTCTGTATATTGCAACTGAAGTGATTTTTCAGAAAAGACTTCAAAGTAAAAGTGTCACCTAACAGATACTGTGTGTGAAGAACACACAAAGAAAAAAGTGGAAAAAGAAAAGGAGGTCCATCTGTACTGAGATAATATGAAAAAAAATGAAGACAAAAGGACGTGAGAGGAAAAACTATGTTACAAGACGCAAGTTCTTGTGAAGTTGTACAAATGGTAAAGGGGAAAACAAATGCTAAAGGGGGAAAACAAAGGGAGAGTCTGAGGGGGATCTAAGGAAGGCTCAGTTTGATCAGCTCTACAGGCACTGTGATCATTAGGAAAAATGTGGGATTCTCAAAATCATTCATATGTTACTTCAAGCACAAATCACACTGATTTTTGTTTGGATTCAAGTTTTTAAATCTGATATTTCCAAACTGTGGTATATATCATGCCAGCGAATCTACATGAGAGTACTATTGAAACATCTACAATGGGCATGCTGGCACAGAGGCAGAACTAGTTCTGCAAATACTGCTGCCACTTTGTCCTTAGCCTTTGCATCGTTACTTCTATGTTGTTCTATTACTAAACCTTCTGGGTTTTGCTATTCCTTTCCTTTACTTACCTTTTAACGTACTAAGTGACTTTTCACACAATCACAGAATGGTCAAGGCTGGAAGCTAACTCTGGAGGTCATCTTGTCCAACCTCCCTACTCAAACAGGGCCACCTAGAGACGGTTGCCTAGGACCATGTCGAGACAGCTCTTGAGAATCTCCAGGAATGGAGACTCCATAATATCCCTGGGAAAAGTGTGCCAGTGCTTGGTAACCCTCACAGTGAAAAAGAGTTTCCTGATGTTCAGTGGGAACCTCCCAAGTTTTAATTTCTACCCATTGCCTCTTGTCCTGTCACTGGGCACCACTGAAAATAGCCTGGCTCCGTCCTCTTTGAACAGTCCTTTCCTTTGGGTATTTATAAATACACTAATAAGATCCCCCCTGAGACTTCACTTCTTGAGGATAAACAGTCCCAGCTCTCTCAGTCTTTCCTCATAGAAGAGCTGTTCCAGTCCCTTCTTCATCCTTGTGGCCCTTTGCTGGACTCTCTCCAGTGTGTCCATGTCTCTCTTGTACTGAGGACCTCGGAGCTGGACCCCAATGCAGCCCAGGACATGACTCGCCTTCTTTGCTGCAAGGACACACTGCTGAGTCATGTTCACCAGGACCCCATATCCTTTTCTGCAGAACTGCTTTCCAGCCATGTAGTGATGCATGGGGTTATTCCTCCCCAGGTGCATGATGTTGCCCTTCTCCTTGTTGAACTTCATGAGGATAATTTCTCCAGCCTGTCGAGGTCCTTCTGGATGACAGTGCAACACTCTGGCTTATCAGCCACAACTCCTTTTTTCACTGATTTCTTTCAGTCATTCTTTGCATTTTTCTGTACATTTAATGGTGTCTAGTTGCTTTGCTTTTCTAAACATGCTTTCTTCTCTTTTTTCTCCTTTCTTTGTCCCTTCCCTACAAGTTCTACTGTTTGCATATTTTAATGGCTGATTTGCCATGTTAGCATGATAACATGCTGCAGATTACGTATGTTTCAGAAACTCATAACAATAACAAATTCTTTTTAGTAGAATTAGATAAGAAGGTCTGGACCTAAAGGCATGAAGAAAATAGTATGCCTACCATTGTACACCACAATAATTTCTGTATGTTCCTATTATTGCGATTGCTTCAAGACTATGCTTTATTTCCCTTAAGATTTTCATGTTTTCATCCTCATAGTCACTTGTGGATATAACTTTACTAGGTTTTGCAAAGGTGTACTGGATTTCTGTGTCAAGGTTTTGGTAGTGGGGGGAGCTACAGAAGTGGCTTCTGTGAGAAGCTGCTAGAAACTTCCCCTATGTCTGATAGAATCAATGCAAACTGGATCCAAGACAGACCTGCCACTGGCCAAGGCCAAGCCCATCAGTGATGGGGGTAGCACCTCTGTGATAAGATATCTAAGAAGGAAAAAAAAACCTGTGCAGTGGCAATTTCAGCAGGGAAGAGAAGTGAGAATATGTGAGAGAAACAACTCTGCAGACACCAAGGTCAGTAAAGAAGGAGGGGGAGGAGATGCTCCAGGCGCCAAAGCAGAGCTTCCCCTGCAGCCCATGATAAATACCATGATGAGGCAGGTTGTGTCCCTGCAGTCCATGGAGGTCCATGGTGGAGCAGATGTCCACCTGCAGCCCGTGGAGGACCCCACACCGGAGCAGGTGGATGCCCAAAAGAGGCTGTAATCCCATGGAGAGCCCACACTGGAGCAGGCTCCTAGCAGCACCTGTGGACATGTGGAGAGAGGAGCCCATGCTGGATCAGGTTTGCTGGTAGGACTTGTGACCCCATTGGGGACTCATGCTGAAGCCATCTGTTCCTGAAGGACCGCACCCTGTGGAAGCAACCCACACTGGCGTGTTCATGGAGAACTGTCTCCTGTTGGTGGGACTCCACGCTGGAGCAGAGTAAGAGTGTGAGGAGTCCTCCCCCTGAGGAGGGAGGAGCAGCAGACACAAAGTGTGATGAACTGACCACAAGCCCCATTCCCCGTTTCCCTGTGCCACTCTGGGGGAAGGGGTAGAGCAAATCAGGAGTGAAGCTGAGTCCAGGAAGAAGGGAGGGGTGGGGAGAAGGTGTTTTAAGATTTGGTTTTATTTCTCCTTATGCTACTCTGATTTGATTGGTAATAAATTAAGCTAATTTCCCCAAGTTCAGTCTGTTTTGCCTGTGATGGTAACTGGTGAATGATCTCTCCCTGTCTATATCTTTACCCATGAGACTTTTGTTGTATTTTTTCTTTTCTGCCCAGTTGACGAGTGGGAGTGATAGAATGGCATTGGGGGGCATCTGGTATTCAGCCAGGGTCAACCCACCACAAAAGAGCATTTAATAAAACAACCCATTGTCAGTATCACAAATATTGCAAAGCTTGTGAATAACTTGCACGTGGAATATTATTCATAAAGATACTTTTTTTTTATAGCTAAAGGTGCACAATTTAAATAATATAGTAAGAAGGTATAGGACATATTTGTTTCATTATTGACATAAAGCAGGTCATTTCATTTATATATTTCACAACAGAATAAAGGATATACTTTTTGTCTAAGATCAATATGAATGTCTAAAAATTTTGCTTATCTGAAACAAAACATCCTTTTCCTGAAGACGGTTGCATTTTGCTTCCCCAAGCCAAGACTATTTAACATTCCATTTTGGAGTGGAGCATTGGGACAATACCTCTCACTCCTAGAGAATTACTGAAAAGGCCACAGAAGCTCAGACACAATTTGAAGTGCCCTTCAAAGAAAGGTCTTTAAATGACCTTCAAAGATGTGACTAAGAATTTTTAATTTTTAATTCGACTACTATAAATAGTGAAAGAATAAAACAATAGAGATTGCATTTATTTTTTTCATCCTTCTACATAATTCTAGACAAGAACTTTAAAAAGGAGAAAATGACTCAAAAAATCCAAAGTCTTTCCATATCAGATTCTGATGAAGTTCTATGAACCTCTCCAGAAAGCCTCCTAACATTGTTCCTGATCTCTTCTTCAGGTCCAATTGACTTTCCATCTAAACTGTTCTTTGTTTTCCATTTCCCTTTGACATTAGCCACTCAGTGATATATGAAGTACATCTTCATTCTCTTATTGTAAGAGTTTAATTAAGCTTGCTTAAGATTTTAAGGAAGTTTAAATTATTCTAGCTTATTCAAAGTAGGGAGATTTTTCTTTTGCTCTGGAGAAGTGAGGAGAGATTTTAGTATAAATACATTTTATAGCTGTGCTAGTAATACTAGTATTGCAGTCTTATAAACTGCTTAAATCTCGATATGTAGATTGTGAAAAAATACCATGGTGAGTTGACCCTGGTCAGCACCTAAGCCCCTACCCAGTCATTCATTCACCCCTCCAGAAGGGTGGGGGAAAGAAGTGAAAGAGTAGAAGAGAGAAAACTTGTGAGTCAAAGTAAAGGCAGCTTAACAGGCAATACAAAACAGAGGAAAGAACTGAAACAGCAAGAGCAAGAAAAACATGAATCAAGGTAAAGACAGTTTAACAGATGAAACAAAGCTGTGCATGCAAGCAAAGGAAAAGAAGGAATTTATTCACGATTTCCTATGAGCTGGCAGATGTTTAGCTGCTTCCTGGAAAGAAAAGCCTCAGCACACATAACAGTTACTTGAGAAGACAAATGCCACAACAGAAAACAACCCCCCTTCCTCCTCCTTTCCTTAAGTTTTATTACTGAGTATGACATTATATGGTACGAAATATTCCTTTGGTCAGTTAGTGTCAGATGCTTGTGTCCCCTCCCAACTTCTTGCACATCCCCGGCCTACCTTCTAGGGGGAGGAAGGTGCAGAGTAAGTGCATACTTGAGGGACAAAGATGAAGTCTTTAACCTAATGGGAGAATTAGAGCAAGAAAAAAACAGGATCTGATCAGCCTTCCATACCTTGAAGATGGAAACCAGAACATGCTTTCTAGCCACTAGAAGAATTGTAAATTCCCAGAACAACCCTCTGAAGAATAGATGGGACAAAAGAGAACTAGTTTTAAAATGAGGTTGATCTGTTCTTAAAATCATTTCTTTCTGTATTTTTGATTTCTTATCTGTAATTTTGATTTTCTATTACAGTAGAGGACTAAGAATTCATGATCCAGTGTTCCCTGGACTCAGTATTACAAGCCTCTGAAGATAAGGGTTATTTCCCAAACTCTTCGTGTACTGGGTTTGGCCAGGAAGGGGTTAATTTTCACCGGAATCCAGGAAGGGGCACAGCCGGGCTGGCTGACCTCACCTGGCCAAACAGAGCAGGGTATTCCATACCATGTGCCATCATGCTGGGTTTCAGTGGGGGGGGAGCTGGGCGGCGGGAACTCACTTACAGCTCAGGAGCACGCAGCGGCAGCGGCAGCGGTCCAGGAGAGCGGCTCTGTGGGTCATGCGGTTAGTGTTCTGTTTTCTCCTTATCTGTATCGTTGTTGTTACTGTTCCGTTTGTTTGCTGTTCTGTTAAACTGCCCTTATCCCGACCCACCAGTTTCTGCCTGTTTCTTTCCATTCTCCTCTGCACTCCGGCTGGGGGAGGGGCAGCCGCGTGGTGCTTTTGTTGCCGGCCACAGCCAAACCTAAACATTAAATGTGGCGCCCAAGCGTGGGGTGGGGATAACAGCAGGGCTGAGCAGCGTGTGTTAAAACAGCTTTCTTAGATTTTGTTACAATTTATTGTACGCATTTATGGTGTTAGTTAAATAGTCCCTGGTAAAAATGTTGCTGACTTTGATCAAATGGCTGTGGTATTTAAACCAGTACTTGTTTTATGTGTTCGTTGCCGTGCTGTTTATTACCTCAGGGAAAAAGATCAGGATGACGATTCTGCTGTACTCTATGATATCGACTTATGACATGATAACATCACTGTGCATGAAATCAGGCTTGTATTTGCATGCGGCACTGTGGTCATTTCCATACCTCAGATCCTATGTCTTAGAATTTGTTAATAATTGAACCCAATCTGTGGGGAAAACCAGAGGGGATACCTTCCCCCAATGTTTCACCCCCCGTCTCTCCTTCAGGCCGGTCCTAACGGTTTTTGAGCATTTCGAGTACCCGTGGGATGCTCAGACCAGTGTGTTTCTATTGTTCTGCCTCCTGAACGGGTTGCAGGTTTTGTTTAGGGTTAAACAAGTAGTTAAGAACATAATGCAGAGACCTGACCCAGGACCGGATAGCTGTGAGTGGCTGGGTGTGTGGGACAGCATGGGCAAGTACCTAGGGCAGTGGACACCCCCGATGTCTTTTAAACTCACCCCTGAGCAAGTGCAGAATCTGGACAAACTAGTAAAATATCTGCAAAAAGTGTGCTGCCACCCTGGGAACTCCAGAGAGACACAAATCACCACAATGTGCTGGGGTCTGGCCCACGCCTACTGAACTTCCCTGTTCAACACTGTTCAGTGCTCTGAAGGGGAAAGGGAGGGAAGCGAAGCGGCAGGCACTGCGACTGGCGCTGCCCCCCCCAGCCGGCCCTGCAGCCCCTCCTGCCCAGCAGGCAGTCACAGCCCCCCCCCGACCGACATTACGGCACCTACTGCCACGATCGCAGGGGTGGCCCCGGTTTCCCCTACAGGTGCAGCAGCTGCTCCAGCCCCAGCTCCAGCTGCAGGCATCGCTGCTGAGCCCAACGACCAACCTGTGCCGGTAGCAGCCATCCCTGTAAAACTAAAGAAATATACAAAGAAATCAGATCACTCCAGGAAGGATAACAATAAGCCAGGGTCATCGCGGGAGATAGAGACAGAGATTATCACCCGGTCCCTGTACCTGAGTGAGTTGCGAGACATGCAGAAAGATTTCAGCCGCCACCCAGGCGAACACATTGTCACCTGGCTGCTGCGGTGCTGGGTATAATGGGGCCAGCAGCTTGGAATCAGAGGGCAAGGAAGCCAAGCAGCTGGGGTCCCTGGCCACGGATGGGGGCATTGACAAGGCCATTGGGAAAAAGCAACAAATCCTCAGCCTCTGGAGGAGACTTCTGTCAGGCGTGAGGGAGAGGTACCCCTTCAGTGATGATTTTGCATGCTATCCTGGCAAGTGGACCAATATGGAGAGGGGTATTCAGTATTTGAGGGAATTAGCTGTGCGGGAGCTGGTTTACTATGAACCAGAGGATGAGCGGGTACCCACAGACCCAGATGAAGTCCAGTGCACACCATCTATGTGGAGTAAGTTTGTGCGGAACGCACCATCCTCATATGCCAACTCACTGGCAGTAGTAAACTGGAAAGGTGAGGAGGCACCAACAGTGGATGAGGTGGCTGTCAGACTCCGCCAATATGAGGAAAGTCTCTCTTCCTCTCTCATTTCAGCCATGGAGAAATTGTCCCAGAAGGTCCAACGACTCGAACAGAATAGGTCCTACTCCCCACCTGTACGGGCCAGCATCTCAGCTATTAGGGGCAAGGGTTCCTCTGCTCAGGAGAGAGAATACAGAGGCTACACACCATGGGGTACACTATGGTTTTACCTGCGTGACCACGGAGAGGACATGAGGAAGTGGGATGGAAAACCCACCTCAAGTCTAGAGGCACGAGTGCGTGAGTTGCGAGGTAAAACAACCACAAAAGGGGATTCTGTTAGCAAAAATGTCGCTCCAGTTTCCAGTAGCCAGCTCTCCAGACCAGGTAGACAGTTTGATCTTGATTCCGATCCTCTGGAAGGGACCTCCAAGTCATTTTTACAACAGGTGAGCAGCAAATTCTCTGACCAGGATTAGAGGGGCCCTGCCTCCAGCCAGCTGGAGGAAAGGGACAACCGGGTTTATTGGACGGTGTGGATTCGGTGGCCTGGCACGTCAGAACCACAAGAGTATAAAGCT
>Ga0065711_1043619_pt1 | contig 14617 bp, 11 predicted proteins | sample Hoacrofraction12_FD_59098 | JGI IMG/M metagenome (GOLD analysis project Ga0065711, IMG submission 59098) | Hoatzin crop microbial communities from Cojedes, Venezuela - Epithelial fraction 12 v2 (version 2) | ecosystem: Host-associated > Birds > Digestive system > Esophagus > Crop | place...
AGGCTGAACAAGCCCAATTCTCTCAGCCTGTCCTCATAGGAGAGGTGCTCCAGCCCTCGGATCATTTTTGTAGCCCTCCTTTGGACCCGCTCCAACAGTTCCATGTCCTTAAATATATGTATAGGGAGAAAGGGTAACGCGACGTATAGGTGACCACAGAAGGCTGTAAGTCCACCTAAGCCTCTGGACTGCAAAGTGGATGATTTCACCTAAGAGGATGTCAGCCACCATGGCTTGGAATGCAGGCTACCGCTGTGGCGGGGGTACTTGCATGATGGCCAGTGCAACGCCCCAAGCCTGGGGCTTCAGTAGAAGACAGATTTAAAAAAAAATAAAATAAGAAAAGGAAAATATGAGCAGAAAGATTTTTTTTTTCTTCCTTGAGACTCACATTGCCAGTACAATGCACATAACGGTTGGTAAATCTAGACTGTTAGACAATATAGCAACAGTTAAAAATAAGCCTACCACCTATTATTTTTTATACAAAGGACAAGGAATGCTGTCCTCAGCCACCACATGAAATACTTGGAATGGGAAGGAGACAAAAAGTGAGGAGAAAGAGAAAAATAGAGAAAAATTGACATCAAAGTTTTCAGTTTTTCTTTCTATTTCTTCTTTCCTTCAATAATTTCCAAGTAATTTATGAGATGGGAGGAAATCTCTCAAAACAGGATTTATAAAATATAATTGTTTAAAAAAATGTTTTTCAAAAGGCAGTTCAGAACATTTATGATTAACCTAACAAAATTTGACCCAGTTTTAGTAATTTGCAAGATACTTCAAAAACAGTATATTATCATTCTAAACCCATAAACCAAAACGCTAAATGTCACGAAACTCAATTAAAAAAGAGCGGCTCTAAACAGCTGTAAATATTGGTGCGTTATTTGCCTTTGGGTTTTGGAGGCTTTGGGCTTCATGACTGTAAGCTATCCTCTGCAAACACAGAAGGCCAGAAATACATTTTTCATTAAAAAAATGAAGCAAGAATATTTCTGCAAAATGTGGAGCTGGGAAACAAACAGCCAGCTCTTCTTAATACTGATGCATCGACAATATCTCATCCCACCCTGCCAGCGGATCTGATCAAAAAGCTCTGAGAATCTGCAAGGTGCAATTTTAGCCAATCTTCCCTCTTCAGGTTTTGCTTTTTCAGTACTTTTTTGATGGCAAAAAGCTACACTAAAACCTGCCTCTGGGATTCACACTGAAGACTTAGAGACAACCTACTGGCTTGAGAAAGAAGAGTTGAGGCCACACATTTGACTAGGACATTTCCAGACATGTTCATTCATGCTGATTAGAGTTTGATTTTTATTACTAACGGGTGTTCTGATAGGAAGTGTCACAGGAAAAAAAAAAAAAGGGATAAATTAAGAATTTTGCATTTGGCTTTAAAATATCCTGAAAGTGCTCAGAAACAAGACCAAACCTTTACCGGGTTGTACCACTGCTGTTACCATCCAGGCTTATGCAAGAATTTATCCAGAGTAAGGCTTGAACTGCTGGGAACATACTAAAGGGGACCAATGTGTTCACCCATCCTCTTTTAGGAGGGAAAAAACACAAAAAACCCAAATATGACCCACAAAACCTAGGAGCCAGTCTGCCTGTCACCCCTCCAACAGACACCTATAGACCAGACAATGCCCCCAAAAACCTCTGCTTCCCCACATCTTCAAACCGCACCCCAACGATCCTCTGCTTCCCCACGTCTTCAAACCCCACCCCAATGATTTGCGTTCCATAGAGCTTATAAAGGGAAGGGAGGATGCTTTGGCTAGCAGCTCACCCATGCTACTACCTCTTTTGCGGGCAAGATGAAATCAAGAGTGGAGAGGAGCCCACTCTTTGAGCGCTAGCTGTACGCTAGCTGCTGTGCAAACCTTCTTAGTGAAATACCAAATGCACAAGGACCAGATTTTTTCAGGAAAGGTCACTCCTGTACAGCCATTATTCAGCTACCCTTAATTGTGCTTTAGGAAGTAGGTTAACTAAATCGCATCGCTCAAAAAGCCTTAGGAATGACTTTGCTTTCAACGCTGTGCACTCTGTGTTCCTAGAGAGCCCAGGTACGTAATTTTTCAGAGGAGAAATGCCATTTGGTAATTAGCTTAAGTGATGCAATTTTCTTCCAAGGATAATTACACTGACTTGCAGCATCTGATGTCTGGCGACCTTTGCAGCTGCAGCTTCATCTTGGAGAAGGATACGAAAACAAGAAGGAAAGTCCTACAGCTTGTGACAGAGGCACCTCCACCGTGACCCACTTCTGGCAGCAGCGGGTACCAACAGGTCAGTGATGGGAATAGCCCACCAAGAAGATCATTGGTTGCCCTTCACTGGTTCACAGGTTGTGATGCCCTGCTAATCCCCACATCCCTTGAACCTGAATTCAAGATTTATTTTTTCTTGTGCTTTATTAAAAGTCATTTATTTCCTAGTTTAGATATGAAAGCCTGCAATATCTTACATTATGGAAGATGGGCTGTTGGCAGAGCCACATCACATTGTACCACATCACGTTGTACCAGCAGAGATGGGTCAGCTGGGGAACTAGCAAAGGCCATCCATCATCAGCCCTTGAGCTCCTCCTGCAACACCAGTGTCTGACTGGTACTCAAGTATCAACACAGAAGTAGTTGCTTATTCAAAACTGGTCTACCTAGAAAACAGAATATTAAGAAGGTTCTAAAGGGAAATACAAGAGCTGTTGGCTTTGCTTTGCACTCATGACTAACCTGTTTCCAAAGGGACATGAATTCAGCTCGTTAGGCCATTTGTTGAGGTGTGGTCGCTATTCCTGCTGCTTCCTGGCAAGGGATGCATTGGCAGGCAGCTAGCATCATCACCAGCCATTTCTGCTGAAAGATTTCCAAACCTAATGTTTCTGGGAATATGCCCAGGATAGCAAAAGAAAGCTCAATCTCAGCTACCTCCGGTGCTGCAGGAATTGATGGGAGGATATTTGCCAAGAGGCAACCCGAGGCAGAACTGAAGTAGGTGTTAACGTGCCCTAATTTGTTTCATGCTTATCAGGAATAAGCAAGATGCACTAAATTAACACACCAGAGTCAGGACTCACTAACAAGGATAACCGCATGGCAGGACTTGTGGAAGGGGGGGAAAACAGTAACTCCAAATGGGTTTTCCTTATTTCTGATCATTCTCAGAGTGAGTAGAGTCGTAAGTTGTAGGAAACTGCATTTTTTGGATGTATTCTAACCTTGTATAAAGATGTTTCTGTTCTAGTACACAAAACTAGCACAGAAAAGCCTACACAGCAGTCTGTTAGGTTTTATTTAAAAATAAAAAAGGTGTCTTTCTTACAGATTGATTTACCTTTTCCTTAGGAGGTTCTCAAAACACTCGTATTGGACAAGGAACAACTTATATTTTCTATAATCAAAAGCTTCTGTCTTGAGCAGTTACAGCCAGCCATGCCTCTGGACAGGAGTCACACAGTTCTTACCAGTGGTTTTCAAACAAATGAGCCCCTGGAAACAGGTATTTACTATCGTACAATCTATCCAGCAGGAAAGCTGGAGCTTTGAAGGGCAGGGACTAATATTCTGCAGAGGGTATCCCTCAAAAGAGTATCCAAAGATTATTAAAAATTATTATCGAGCTTTACAGTGCCACACCATATCACATCTCGCTCAAATGTTACTGTGGAGCAGCTTACAAACAATATTAATTTATCTGCAATTAAATTGGCTCCAGGTAACCCCTGCAACTCTTCCACAAGGCACAGCACTGCCCAACGGATCTTCAGTACGGGAAATGAAAAATATTTTGTTCTGAAACCACAGAGGAAGCAAAATCACCTGTTTCAACTTCCCAATTTGTTTGTTTGTTTTCCCTATTGTGGGACTGAGCAGGTTTGTGGGCAGAGCTAATATCCATAACACCAGCTGATGCCGCTGGAAACACTAGCCAAGCTCCTGGACTCGGGAGCCGTTCCTCAGCGCTGAGAGAGCAAACAGCAGACAACAACACGAGATACAAGATGAAAGCCATGACTGGTACTGTAGAGATGCAGAGTGAGATGACCATGGCTTGGAACAGAACACTGCTAGATGGTTTAACCAGGACACGAAGGACACCCCGACGCTGCCATCACCCGACTCCCATGGCAGGAGGGTCAGGCATGGCCAAGACCCAGCCACGCACATGTGCAGCCACCTTTTACCACCATGAACCTTGCAGCCCCAGCCCTGCCCACATTAAAAGATTCAGCAGCAATACAGATCACAATTCACACCTGCACCCCATCTCACCCACCTGTAATGCTGTATTCTGTAAAAATCTCAGAAGATTTCTGACTTCACCCATGGTTTGGATACAGCAGTACTATAACAGTATCAAACAGGTATGGCAACATCTCCAGGTACCAAAATGCTATGTAGCTTCTGGACAAAGAGATTTCTGCTCCATCCCTGGCTAAACCCCTGGTCCCTTCCAGACCTGATCACAGCCCATCCCTAGCGGGTGTTGCTCCATCAGGGAGGGAGGACCTGTGGTGAGACCATCCTCAGTCCCACCTGCGCCCAGTAAGCCCTGGCAACACCCCTTCATGAGGTTGTAGCAGATGGAGAGCATGGACCAGAGAAGCCTTCCCAGCATCAGCACCACTACCAGCACAGCTGCTGTGCGTTTGGTACAGTTAGGAACAAAGGGCTGGTTCCCCCTGGTTCCCCCCCCCGGAGTTCTGCAAATGTCTCTCCCCAAAGAAAATATTACATTGCACTCTTCAGGGAGAAAAGCCTACCATGTGAACAACATTACAAAGTACTGTCCATTCCCTCACATAAGAATTTGATCAAGCACAGTCATTAAATTTGGAAGCAGTATCACAGCCGAGGCCATGCCATGTACATCCTACTGACATCGGATCAAAGAAAATGCCCTGGCTATAGGTCTGCGGCGGTAATCCACCTTCAGGTCACAGTCCCAAAACCCAGCACAGGGAGCCACAGAAGCTTTGCACAGACCACGTGGCTGTAACCTGCTCGCTGAGAGAAGCAGGTTCTGCCCAACAGCATCACACCAAACTCTCCCGTTCCCACCTCACCACCGTCCGGGGAGAAAGCCTGCTTTCCAGAGAGCCACGGGATGAACACAGCAGCACACCAGACCCAGTTGTGACCCATGCAGGCTGGGAGCACCTGAGGAAAGCAGCCATCCCTCTCCAGAGTCTGCAGGATATTTCTACAGGAGAAGTTCAACATTTCCCCCCACCCCAACAGGCTTTAGATTCCTTCTTTTAAGGTGCAAATACTAAAGATAAATAACCACAGGAGCAGGCGCAGCACTCCCATCCCCAGCCCTTCCAAGAAGACAAGAGGAATAACACTCTCTTACCTGTTTTTCCCCACCACCACTCAATCACAACAGCAAAACAGAAGGCGAAGGACGGCTTTAACATCTGGCAACAGAAAGGCAAATCTGTCCTCTCCCCGCTCCAGGAGCCACTGGCTCTTACCCAAAGGACCAGGCAGGGAAGGGAGCAGTGCTGGCTCCCACCCCACCATGGTGGACATGCTGGCACCTCAGCAATCAGCTTCCTACACTCTCAGCCAGCCAGGCTGGCGCTAATTACAGGTCTTTCAGGTGCAACAATAAGAGTAATTACAACAGAAAACCCTGGAGCAGAAGCCTCCCTTGGTTTTAGCTTGATGCACTGAGGTAGTACTGGATGCACCAAGATGCGAGAGTTTCATAAAACCTCAGAATCACTGCAAAAACTAAACCTCCCGGGAGGGAAACGTGCTCGGAGACCACCAACACATTTAATTTCTTCTTGCTTCCGTGCTGTTTGCCCCAGGAAGGGGAGCTTTGGGCAGAGAAAGTTTGGCAAAACCTCTTGCTGGTGGGAGCGGTGGATTCATCCTGCTGCGAGTTGTACCAATACTGCAAAGTGCTTTTAGAAGTGCTTTCGGGTAATACCATAAAGAGACTGGCAAGCGTGCTGCCACCCCTCAGAGAGGCAAAGGACTCGGGACCACTCTTCCCGCAAATGCTTTCGCCTTTAAGGAGCTTAGCTGTTTTCAGAGGTGTCAGTTAAAATTGGGCATGGTGGGTTGATTACGCCGATCTCCACATCCAGCCGGCTCGACCAGAGCGTCGGATACAATACGCTCAGCCCCGTGCAAGAATTATTGGAGAAGTTTGCCGTGTTCTTCTGGTTTTATTGTTCTAGTTACTTGCCAGGAAGGTTAAAGGGCGCTGCTGATGGCGAAACGCATCTCAGCTATGCTTTGCATTTAATAGTCCTGTTGAACACCTACATTTTATAGGTGTTTTAAACGCTTATAATTTAATAGTCCCATTTAAACACCTCATTGAATTCTGAAAATAACTTCGATTTTTACTACAAATTTCTTTCACCACAGAATGGGAATGGAGATTTTTAAAAAATGAATCCAGTTGCCCGATCCAACATGTGCCTTATTTGTTTGGGCACGGAGCTTGTCACAGCTCTTTTTCAGTGCTTAAGTAGTAAAATTTCATTTGGCTCCCTGCAGAGGTTATTTTGCATACTATAAAAAAGACCCTACAACAGGAAAATGTTCCTATATTCAACATAACTATGCCTTTATCATCGTACTCATTACGTCTCTACCTACCACAATAAACAACTCCTTGCAAATCCTTTCCTTGAAAACTACACAGTTTCAGACTGATGAGTGGTTTATCTTCCCAATCCTCTCCTATTTAGCCAAATTACAGGTATTTCAGCATATTCCCAGGAATCAGCTTCTCCGAGGCATGGTGGCTGGCGGAAGGACCGACCGTGGCTGAGGTGCATCGTTACAGGTGATGCTCGGGGTCAAATGCCGGCTCCAAAGGTACAAGCATCCACTTTGAAGCCTCTTGCTTCAAGGCGTTTCCACATCCATCACGCAGACAGCCTGGGGAACGCACCCAGTCATGTGGGCTGGCAGCTGCCTTCCACTTCATCTCCCAACAGCTCAGTCTGGATCACTTAGTCCAATTTAACGGCCCATTTCAGTGTCAACTCACAAACCATGCTAGCCTGGTTCTACCAACACCCATTTGTCATCGTCCACAGTTTTCCTAAGGACAATTTGAGGCCACATCCATCTTCACGTATTTGACACAACTTTAAATGAAATATTGTCTAAGTTCAGTTGACCCTCCCATTCTTACAGAGATGCTGAAGCAGAGGCTTGATCACTACTCTTGCCTATTTTCCCAAGAACTGTTTTTTCTCAAAGACACATCTACACTTCAGAGGATCTCACCTTGTTAAATGAAAACGTCTCCACGTCTAGCTTCTGCCGAACCTAGGGAGAGCAGAGCTCACTTCATCTGTCTCATGGCCAAACTCCAGTTAAACTCCCAACGACACCATTGTTTCGTGGGAAATGTTCATGTTACCTCTGGTGTTGCCGCGGGTGACTTTGTACACTGCATTTACTCATCCAACCTGTCGCAGAGGAGTGTGTTTGAACTCTGGTAACAGCCCCATTGCTCTCTGGACAGCACAGCGACCTGGGACAACATCTGGAGGCTACTCTGCTCCAACCCACCTGAATTACTGCCTGCCTAATGCTCCACGATGATACAACGCAGGCTTTTAAGACACAAAAAGTGTTAAATATTGGTTTTACTGTGAAGCTTACACACAGCTACAAGTCTGTATAACAGTTACAGGTATTCTGAAACAGTCAGACGTCACCTTCAGAGAGCATACTAACAACGGCGTTTATTACTGTATTTTCCTTGGCATCCAGGGAAATTACTGTAGGCACAAACATTTCCCTTGCATTTGATCTCATGTCTGTATTTCAGGTCTGTACCAGCTTTTAAACACAAAACAGATGATCGAGCCCTTGGGCATATAAATAGTTTCCTTGGTTTTGCTAAGATTACAGGAGTCCACAAACTGTAAGAGTGAGAGCCTGCAGGACCCTTCCGTAACATAAAATCCGTGGTTGAAGAGGCCAGAGATTTAAAGCAAGTGAAGGTCTCGCATAGCGTCTGTACTTTGAAATGCATAGTGCAGGCAGGTGAGGAAAGTATTTGACACAATGCACGAGGCTTTACAGTGCTGCACTGTGAGCATTAAGTGAATCCCAGCATCCTACTTAGGAAGATAAATTCTTTATGTATTTCTTTTATTTATAAGACTACCTATAGAGCTCATCTAGCCTATTGGAAAGCTGAAAAACTTGAAATAGGCAATCAAGGGAATCAAAATATACTCAGCTGTAAGTAAATCAGATATTCCTAAAGCATTCTTTTTTCCTGTGCAATTTAGCAAATTAGTTTACATTGTCTGACAAGTTATCCTGGAAAACATAAAAGATCAAATTAATCCTAACTTCGTAGAAATGATCATTCAATATCTGCTTATTTACATCCACCCACACTAGAGCTAAGAGCCATATCTTCTGTGCCGTGTCAGATACATCAATACCAACCTGTCAAACCTCCTCCTCCTTCCCCACCGAACGAGGAGCAGCAGCGGATGCCACGCGGCGAGGAATTGCCGGGGCAGGATGGATCCTCACCTGCTGCGCCAGAAACCTGACGGCCAGATGCCTGAGCACCACTCACAATTAGCTCTAACTCCGCTCCGCTGTCTCAGAAGCACGGCAGTCTGCTCCGTCTCTTCAGAGTTAATAGCACCTAGGTTTATTTATTACCCTGCGGTGTTTACATACAGTCATTTCAATACATTGCCTCCTGATGGATAGCTTTTTAATGATGCATACGATGTTTAAGCGGTCTGTTTGTAAGCAGAAGGAAATGAAAAAGCCTCGTGGGCTACGTCTGCGCTGTACTGAGATGATGTACAGTTTCGCATCAGGTGTAAAGATAACACACCGCCTGAGCTAGTCTTGAGGGAAGTATTGCGAAAGGAGGACAGACAGAATTTCCTCGTAAAAGATCTTTCGTGCTAAATACACACAACTAGCACCTCCAAACTAAATCTCTGCCTATTACGACCACTATAAAAAAAGAAAATCAATCTGAAATTAATTACTTCATCCCTCTGACCGCTGTCAGAGCCAGGATTGGTCCCCGCAGCGTTTCCCGGATGACTTCATACGAGCCTAGCAAGCCGCCTCTGCCGCACCCGGCAAAAGCTGTGAGGTTTTCCGTGTTGACAAACAGCTGAACTCTCGGCTCCAGGAGCCCTACATTGATCTGCTTGCTATTCAAGGGCTTGCACTTCGAGGAGCTGAAACGCCTGCTGAATACCGCAGCTGAAAAGCCCTGTAGGGTTACCCCATGGACCGTAGCCACATTTTTTTTTCTCCAGTAATTACAGAGCAAAAAGAAAAGGGCAGTTCAACCTACGGAAATTCTGCCACAGCAGCATGACCACTGCTCCGCAGAGCCCTCCAAATCCTCAGGCATCTTTTTCAAACACTGTTTTAAATTGTTAGCACACGAAGACGATTCTCTCCTTTCCGAGCTTACAACACAACACAGCCTTAAATTTCGGTTTCCCTGATAAACTTACTGCAGCTCTGTGCACGTTAGGAATCGCATCCGCTAATCTGTATTTGTTCAAGGCTCCTTATCTCAAGGAAAAAGTGTTGCTTGATCTAAGATTCCTTGAGGAAATCTGCCCGTACATCTCTGGCTGGTGAGTAAAACAAACAGCATCCACGTCCCAGTAGGCACCCGCCACCCCCTGACATCCCCTCTTTTAATTAGTTCTAAGCAAGCCAGTCTATCCAAAAGCTGCACAAGAGAAACGCTGCAGTATTTATTTAGAAAATGAAATACATTACCAGCCGCATTGTGAAGTTTCCGAGTCACCTGCAGGGAAAGAAGGCAGAAATCCGAGGTTCGCACGCTACTCCTGGCTGCACCGGCGCCCAGGCTGGCTCTGGCAGACTAGCAGAGGAGAGCGAAGCTGCAAAGCTTGGAGTTGAGCTCACTCTATAGGCATCAGAAAAACCTCAAAGAAAAAAAAAAAAAAAGAGCCAGAGCGGGGAGTGAGCAGCCCACAGACAGCGAGATGAGAAACTTCTGGCAAGTCTCCAGCGCAGGAATGAATTCGCTGTCGTTCAGAGACATAGAGCGATGGAAATGAAGGGAAACTTGAATTTACAGGCGGATTTGGATCCTGCTCTAATCATTCTGCGATGATGCGCAGGTCGCAGCTCGGCTCATTTTACAAGGCTCATCTAGGAACAATACTGGATCAAAAATTAAATAGCGTGGTAGGTACACACACACCCCGATACACACATGCGTAAGCCCAGGTGCCAGCACTAATTCAAAGGGCTCATTCCATCAGCTGTTTGCTGTGCATTTTATTAAACCCAGCACAGAGGTACAGTGGCAACTTCTATTCCTTTTATACATCAAAGTGGATTCACCGGGTTTTATAACGCTCTTTAGGCACACAAATAAATCTGTTTAGGTTTTTATCCAATATTTCCAGGAAGCTAAACCAGATAATTCACATGTTTTCAAGCACGTGGCAAAAGTGTCTGCACGCTGAGACTAAACTTGTCCAAACATTTAGGCATTTTCAGCCAATAGGAGGAAAATAAACAAGTCCATTGTTAAAGTAATGAGGAAGAAATATTGACGGTTCCAATTTTTCATATACAGGTCGAAAGACTCTGTAAGGCATAAGCAACTACAGTCGCTAAGAAAGTGTTTAAATCTGGATTTGTGGCAAAACGTAAAAATCAGTGTTTTTTAGTGCTGGTAGTGCAAACTGTGAAGTTCGGTGTTTTGCACCAAACCCCAGCTCCAGCACTTCTCAGGGACGTGCAGTCTGCTGTCTTTAGATGTTTTGCAGCCGTGTACGCAAACTGAATGTCAACCCATGAAAAATTTGTAAATAGTTTCTTGGCATGAAAAGGGAAAAGAGGCTCCACACTTCGTGGGTTAAACTGTGTAACTGAATTCAGCTTCTTTTATTCCCTACCCTGACAATGCATTCATTTAAGATCTGGTTACAAGTTCAGACAGTGCCTTGGTAAATATAGCTCCTAATAATTACGGCTCTCCAAATTAGAGGTAAGGTTCCTGTAGATTTGGATTGCTTTTAATTTAGCTAAGAAAGAAGAGTAAGAAGATGAGCTAAGCTAAATAACTGGAGGGATTCTTTATTGCTTGTTTTCTTCCTATTAATAAATAAGCCCTCTGTGGGAAGAAAATCAAGCAGTAACAAACAAACAAGAATTCATTAGTGACACAGAAGGCGACGCTGAGGAAGGCAGAAGAGCTCCGTGGCAAAGAGCGAAATATTTGCCGCCTATTTTTGGGTATATAGAAGCAGAAGCATCCTTAATGTCAGCGACGCTACAACATTTGGTTCATCTCCCGTTTTCAGCTCCAGCCCCGCAGATGGAGCAGACAAGAGGCACCAGCTGTGCCCAGCTGTGCCGATGTCAAGTTCAGCAAGGCACCGTACGGCTGCCGGCGCAGCCCCAGAGCTGGGAACGTGGCTGTGTTTGCTAATCACCGGCCACGTCCATCTGCCACCCACAGAAGTACAAAGGCATTTCTCAAATAATCCCATTTCTCTTCTTTCATAGAATCACAGAATCATTAAGGTTGGAAAAGACCTCTTAGATCATCGAGTCCAGCCATCACCCCAACACCCCCACGCCTGCTAAACCATGTCCCCAAGTGCCACAGCCACACATTTTTTGAACCCCTCCAGGGATGGGGACTCCCCCACTGCCCTGGGCAGCCTGGTCCAATGCCTGGTCCAACGCCTGACCAAGGCACCTCCCATTGCCTCCAAAGACAGTGGCACGCTGCAGCTGGACAGGAGCGCTGGGCAAAAGCACCCCAGCTTGGTCACCCCCCAGCCCTGCGCCGAGTGCGGATCCCAGGCTGCTGGGTGCTCCAGATCTCAGATCGTTTATTCCCCAGGGACACACACGCTGAAGCCAAGCTGATGCCACGGGTGGGCTGGGATGGAGGAGGCTTCTTGGCGGTGGCTGAGCAACCAACCCACCACTGCATAGCTCCTGAAACATAAACTGAAAACTCTCTCCAAAACTCACTATCTATCTGGTTTGCATTGCAAATCTGCGCTCTTGCCAGGGAATACGGGCATCTGTATTGGTAGATAACCTGGTTTTTAACAGCACCATTAGTACAAGCTAAAGGGGTTATCTCTAATGAAGTAGGGAAGACCAGGCATTTCAGGACATGAAGAAATTGGCCCAGGCACTATTACTGTTGAAGGCAAAAGCGGTGGAGACTGCGTGTACCACCCTGTTCAGGTTCATACTGCACGTTTTTGTTGAAAACTGCTGGCAAACTCCACTTTGATCGCAGGGCTGATGGCTTTTTTCTGTCTCCAAGTTGGGCTGAAAGTACCGAGCAAACCGCAGGCTGACAACACGAATGTAGGAAAGGGAAGATTGCTGCAGAGGCAGAGAGAGCGTCGATGGGATAGCCAAAACCTGCTGAAAATCTGTGCTTGGTGTCCCAGCAGCATCCCGGGCTGGGTGGGTTCGGGGCAGAGCCCGGGATGCTGCAGCAGGGCCAGCTGTCTCCTCGCCTGCCTCGTCGCCCAGCACGGTCACCCACCCGCTTCTCGGCCAGGGATCAAGCTGGCAGCAACTAGGAAGCAGAAAAAAGTTTGAATCCCCAAGGCCAAACTGAGCTTGCAGTGCTTGAATTTAGAGCAAGCCCGCTTTGACTTGCACGCAAAGCAGCAGCAAAGCCCACTCCCTTATTTATTAATAAATCAATAACGAAGAGCAAGGGCCAGGCAGCACCCGCCCTGGGAAGAGGGGCTAGGGGAGGCCCGGCAGGTCGGGGCCAGCAGCCAGCTCTTCACACCCGCTTGGCTTTGTGCTTTTTAATGTGAATCCGTTGACTTTCTAACTACTCCTCCATGCTCTCTTTTACACTCACTTGCTTCTCCACATTTCCCTCAGTTTCTCCCCAAACCTTTTTTTTTTTTTTCAATTTGGAATTCCCTGAATTTAACCCATCTTTCGCTGGAATATTTTATGGTGAGTTTGCTTTTCCACGCATCTTTATTTACCCATTACCTGAGAGAAATTTGATTTTGCATTTGATATTTGCATTGATTTGCATCACACTTCCCCCATCCTATTTTAATTTTCTAACCCTCAGCGATGACTGCGCCCGCTCACTCGCACTCTCCCCGATTTTCCCCGTGTAGCACCAGCAGCTTCCCCCAGCACCAGCAGCTTCCCCCAGCCCTTCTTGCTGCCGCGGCAGGATAGGATCTGAAGACCGAAGCAGCCAGTGCCACCATCTAGCAACCAACCTCACCAAAAATGAAGAAAACACGTCGGGGCTATAAAAATGGATGAGATCTTGGATTGCACGGAGGAAGCGAAACCTGGGACACCCGGGAAAGGTGGGATCATATCTCTCCTTGCACCCGTTCCCTGCCTCTGCAGGTGCCTCGTACTCCTGTGCCACAGCAAGTTTCTCAAGGACACTAACATTTGGGTCTAACCCACATCTCCAGGCTTATACAGAGGCACCCTGGTGAGCCTTGATGCCCTGTGAAGAAGAAAAACTCAGCCCAGATGATCAATGGTCCTTTCTAAGGATCGAGATCAAAAAGAATCTCCTATCCCTTGCAGGATTTAACCTGAGGAGTAATTGCATCACGGGAAAATAGTCCTGGGTTTTGTGCAAGAACCCATCAGCTTTAAAGCATCCCCCCAAAACGACAGCTCCACACCTCGGGGAGAGCCGGGGACAAAAGCTGTCCCAGCGCAAACAACTCTGGATTTTGCAAAACCAACCCACAAAGTTATTTCTTTGCGCCACAGGACTTTTGTGTGTGCAGCTCCCGACCTCCAAGATCCAGCTGCGCAGACCCAGCATCACCTCACCATGAACACAAGGAAATATTTGGAAAGTACCCTGTCCTCCGCCGCGTTCCCTGTTGCTACATTTGTGCATTTAGAATACCCATTTCTTGTCAAATACTTTGGCACGTGAAAAGAAACGCGCACATTTTCTGACTGGGAAGATGCTGAAGCTGCCGTGACCTGTCAGAGTCACAGGCTCCGAGGGGCTGGCAGAGGAAGGAGCGGTAGCAGAGAGTCAGCACGTGAATATGAGCTATACAAGGGATTTTCTAAGCTGGATTCTAAATTACATATTGCAGTGAAAGTCTGAAATGTAGAACATGCTCATTAAATTACTTCTTTTTTTTTTTAATTTGTCTTCTGCCTCCCTGTGACTGAAGAGAGATCATTACCTATAGGTAATGAAAGTTGCCAAGCTGATGAAGCGTGTTTTGCTTGGAGCTAATGTCATTGGAGGTTGAAAGGGTTTTTGCTGGTTTTCTCTTTGCTGTCTGACAGCCTGCTGTGCGCATTACTTCTCTTAGCCAGCACATCCCCACAGCCACACCGGCGCTGCCATAACTTCCAGCTCCAGCACTTCTTCATGCAGCTTGACATACAATTGCTTTTCTCACAGCAAAGACAGAACTCCAAACACAGAATCACAGAATGTCCTGTGAGGAAAGGCTGAGGGAGCCGGGCTTGTTCAGCCTGGAGAAGAGAAGGCTGAGAGGGGACCTCAGAAATGCCTCTAAATATCTGCAGGGTGGGGGTCAGGAGGATGGGGCCAGACTCTTTCCAGTAGTGCCCAGCGA
>Ga0065711_1043620_pt1 | contig 14617 bp, 15 predicted proteins | sample Hoacrofraction12_FD_59098 | JGI IMG/M metagenome (GOLD analysis project Ga0065711, IMG submission 59098) | Hoatzin crop microbial communities from Cojedes, Venezuela - Epithelial fraction 12 v2 (version 2) | ecosystem: Host-associated > Birds > Digestive system > Esophagus > Crop | place...
TTTCCCCCCCCCCCCCCTTTTTCTCACAGAATGAAAAAAGCCTGGCCTAGCTCCCCGTGCCAGAGCCTGCCTCGAGTTTCTATGTCTCCCTACTATTCATTAGTGATTACATGCCCCTCAAACACCTGCGAGAGCAGCTCATAAAGCACGCATTCATGGGTCCTGGCAGCACCAGCATGGGAACTGCAGGCTACAGGGCGACAGTCATTGTATCTCCAGATAAAAACATTCTCTTACCGAGGCCTCCGAAAATAGAAGCTGGCTGCAACTTCAGTTCAGCACCACAGGGTATTTAAAAAAATAAAAAAGAAGGGTTACTTCACCTCGGTCCCTTTTAAAGTCAGTTAAGTGCATGGCTGCGGTGCTGTCGGGAGCCTTCTGTACAGCAGCAGCCTCTGCTATACAGCGGGAGGAAAGCACAGGGCTCCGAAACAGTTTGCTCGCTGGAGCATCTGGCAGCAGTGCCATTTCTTCCCTTGCCCAGCCGTCCCCTGCAAGCTGCTCCTGCTCACTGCAGTTCTGACACGGGCTACTGTGTCGGGGTGGTCAGCAGTGCAAGGTGAAAAAGCGAGGCATCGGCTTCAATTGTCCCGCTGGAAATATCGGGAAACTTAAAGAAAATAAAAAGTTCGTTAAGGGGAAAAAAAGCACCTACAACTCTTAAATGAATGCACGCCTATGATGGCAATGAAACATTAGATTACAATGGTGCCTCACATAGATCCACGTTTCGGGGACGGACGTGCTGTGGCGGGCTGCAGTGCCTGCGGGTAGGCTGCTGTCAGAGACTCGCTCCAGACGGGCAGCTGGGTGTGGGCCGGTGAGATGCTGCCGAGCCTTAGAGATACTCGCTGCCCGCCTCTGGCAGGTCCGCATCCCGCCTGCCCCTGTGCAAGACGTGTTGGTGCACCGCAGGTCGGTGGTACAGCGGAAGTTATCGCCACAGCGGAATACTGCCGTGGGGAGAGGGAGCCCTGTATTTCAATTCCTGAGATGCCATAAAGGAGCCTAATTTTGAGGAATTGATGAGCATACGTCCGAAAGCTGGTCTCGTGCGTGCCTCAGCTTTGGGAGTCCAAAAAAAGCGACAGCAAAATGAACCGCTTGCCTTTGAAAAAAACTTCAGGTCTCAGTGACACCGCACAAGCTCAGAGAGGATGCCTGCTGATGCAGAGATCTGCGATAAACGCACGGAACCTGACCACTGGGACATGCTTCTGTTTGATACTGTCATCTCCCAGGAGAGGCTTGGGGTGGTGGCTGTAGTGCTGCAAGCTCTGTAAGTGCAGGTGAAGGCGCTTTTATCCGCCACGCAGGGATCTGAACACGCTGTGCTATGGAGCGTGTACACGCGATCCAGCCCCAGAGTTCAAACTCCGTATGAAAAGTCCCTGCTTAGTCTCCTGCACTAGGCCCCTGAAGAGCAATGAAGATGAAAAATGCTTCACTGCAGTGCTTGCCATTAGCAATACCGAGCTGCCCACTGCTCCAAGTCATAGAGGGCAAAGCGGTGTAGAAACCGAGAGATAAACTCTTCAGAAATACCTTTATTCACTGCTGACATACAGCAAACTCTGGGGAGATGTGGAGGCTGTCAGAAGAGTTTGTGGCATCTCCCAAAGCCGCAAAAAGAACAGCAGAAGCAGCAAGAGCCTGCAAGAGACACCTGGAGCCTCACTGCAGTCAGTAGGATGGACCTGGGGTCTCGTGTAATGGGAAAGGCATTCATTGCTCACGCCAGAACACTACAGAGCAATACACGAGGAAGAGGACTAAATAAAAATGACAACATCTTTTGGGTGGGAAGATGCCTCTACCGGGTTATCCAGCCTAAGGCCTCTGCATGATGGCAGGGCTTACTAAACCATCTCCTGTCCAGGTAAACCATAAAGCTGCCATAGTTCTGAGGCCGATTCACACGTACTCAGCACCTCCTCGTTTATTAATGTATATTCTCCCCTTCCACCGCAAAAATGCCACCTGTACAAAATGCAGTGCCAAAACCCAGGGAGATACAATCAAGAAGTGCTTGTACGCCGAGTCCCAGGCTGACGGCAGATATTTTAACATTTATGATTCTTGAAGACACATTGAAAACAACTGCATTTTTAAAAAGTCTGTTTGAAGATTTGCTTGACACTGATCTCCCAAGCACCCAAGCTGGGGTTCACCTCATCTAATTTTTATTCACCTAAAAAATTCAGTATCTAGTCTGAAGTAGCTGTTAAAACTGCCTCTTCTAGTCAGTGGAGAGGCATCGCTACCTCCAGAGGGTTATTCCTCGCATCCTAAGACCTCCTAACCATCAGATTATAGCAGGAAGCAGCAGTTACGCAGTGGAAACGTGTCAGGACCATAACAATTAAACTACCATTCCAGAAGAGCAATAGAGGGATCTTTGACAGTTGCAGAAGGGCAGAAAACTATTGTTGCACCTCAAAAGGGAGAGCAAAAAAGCTCTGGCAACATCTTGCTGGAGCAGTGACTAGTGGAAAGCAAGACATCCAAAATAACTCACCAGTACCTCTCCAGCAGCAACTGCGCTGAGCTCAGTGCAGCCGCTGAGGAGCTGCTGCGGGGAGTCAGGGCAATTCTGCTGTGCAACGCACCTGCCCTCTGCCCACGCTGCTGCTTCACGGGCTGCCCACGGGCAACCTGGGACCGTCCCACCCGCGCACGGCTGCTGCGCGTGCTCCGCATTCATGAGCCCACGGGCTCTGGTGAGCACCCTCCTGCCTGGTGCCACCCTCCTGGGCCAGCTGCACAGCCAGAAAGCCTTTGGGGTCACCTGTGGTTCAACACTGTCCTTGGGTCCCCAAGGGCTGCTTCTGAGCGCTCGGATTGTCCCTGTTTGCACCGAGACTTTTAGGACTTCAGGAAGAGGTGCCGCAGGAATAGGAAGCTGTAGGAGGAGGCCAGATGCAGTGACCTGCACATCAGAGCAGAATCCTGGGGTCCTTTTGCGGAAAGCGAGAAGGAATCTGGGAGATACAATCACAAAGCTGGAGACGGTATCTCCAAGATCGGTAGATTATATCCTACATCCCGAGCTGTCTAAAAATTCTGCCATTTCAATTCACTTGCCATTCAAGACAGTGAAGAAAATAACATCTTCTTTCAAAGAAAGAAAAAGGGAAAGGAAAATATGCAGCAAACTCTCATGTGTGTGTTTTTGACTTAGTAATATCTGTAGCCAATTTTCCCAAGAGACACAAACAAACACATGCCAAACCGGAATATCAATGAGGTCGTTCTTAGAGCAGGCACATTAAAATGCAAAACAGGAGACAATGAGATAAAGCAGCTAGTTACAGGTTTCTTAATTCCAGATTTTTAAAAGCCCATGAAGTAGCTTTAGGAAGAGAACTGGGTTAAACCTAGTGGAAGGCTTGGCTGGGGGGCAGCTTCCTCAAGCTCAGGAGTCTGAATGAACGACTGATAAAGGGTAGAAAAGAGGGGCAGGGGAGGAATATCAGGGACCCCAAGAGACACAGGTGAGGGCATTTCTTAGCTAGGAGGTTGAATCCTCCTCTAAGGGACGCCGTTCTGCACCTGCATACCCTGGATTTGAAGGGTCAGATCCTGACACGCGTACACCAGCAGCACAGGGTCCTGGGACGGGAGAGAGGAGGCTGGGAGAGCAGGGTCGCCTCGGTGCCCAGCCTTGCATATCTCTGTCTCGGACCGATGCTGCTCATGGCAGAGCCAGCAGCCAAACCCTCACACCCCGCGTCTCCCTATGATGCTGCAGCCTCAGACCGCTGATCCTCACTGTTAGAGAGGTTTAACACAAGCCATAGCACAGAGACGCTAAAAAACCCTATATATCTACATCGGCGCGGCTGGAGTAGTGGAGGACATCAAGCTCTGCCTCCCCGGAGAAGGACGTCAGAGCATCAGCATCCTCCCGCCCGTATGTGCTACGGATGGTGGGTGAATTTGAGCTCCGGGGCAGGCCTGCATTCAGCTGACAGCGTAGCTGCAGCCTCGGAGGCCTTTCTGGACTCCGTGCGGCCACGCTCAGAGGCAGAAAGGTGGTTTTGTTTCTCTTTTCAGAGCTCCATCCCCATTGAATAACAGCTATGTTTTTTCCCATACGTCTGCCTGCCTGTGCTCCCGCAGCCCTGTAGGTGACACTGTAAAATTCAGGGTCACTTTGAGGAGGTGACATTTCGGATACCGGTGCCAAAAAGATCATGAAAGGAAAATTGAAAGAAGAATGAATGAGAGGAAATGGAGAGAGGGGGAAAAAATAAGAAAGAGCCATTATTTAACCAGACCTGGCCAAGGGTAAAGGTTTTAATTCTTTCCAAGTGCCATATGTGGTTGCCTGTGGGGGAAAGGCAAAGCCATATTCATCTGACTGAACCAATAATTCATATCTGTTTCAGAAGCTGACTTTGGTGGATTGTAGATCTACAGCTGTTCCTAGTCTAGGTCCAGACTTTCCCGGTGGGAATCACTGTAGCAACACGTCTGACTTATAGGATTCATATGGAGGGGGATAGGAGACCCAGAACTGTAAATTTAAACCGTGTGTACATTACTTCTATGTATTCAATTCAAAAGCATTTAGGGCTTCTCAAAACAGTCCTTTCACTACAGGAAAACTCCCCCACGCTCACAATTTAAAGGAAACAGATCTTTCATGTTTACCCTTCCTGTTTCTTGTAGGAGGTCTTGAAATAAAGGTAAGAATGCAAAGCCGTTTTATATTTTTCCAATAAAATTCAGAGCAGTTGCCCCAGTGCAGAGTGCACAGAGTGTATGTGTGTACATGCGCGTGCGTAGGGGGATGGTAGATGTGTTACATGCTGCTGGGGAAAAATCACAATGTAGTGATTAAAAAAAAGAAGGCTCGAGAAAACTTTGACTTCCCTCATTTTGCTAAACACACTTTCAAGACTCTATTTCTTCTCAAACTTGTTTTCCGACACACACATCCCTCGCAGTTTACATATAATCCAAGAGCGACAAGAGCATTCGTTAAGGACTCCGTTCATTACAGTCTATAGAGCTCTAATCTCTCTTGCCAGCTTAAGCTCTGGCATATTCTTTTACCTGGATTGTTTAAGAAAGACCCACGTTTCTCTCTGGGGATTCTCAGAAGACCATCAGAGCCTACGTAACCAGAGACCAGGCCTCTGCCACTCATTGCTTCTCGGTAGACTGACCCGGGCCCAGGGAGGCACCAGCCCAAACACAGAGACAGGGGAAACAGATCCTCATTGCAAACCCCATCAAGCTGACTGTCCTCAGGCCAGCTCAGAAAATTTTGAGAAGGACCACTGCACTAAGGAAGAGCACGTTTCCCTCCCCGTGTTCGCAGCTGAAACCATGGCAGAGCCCTACGATCCCTAACTATAGACACCACCGCCCGTAGAGCAAAAACAGTTCTGCCAAGGGGCCCAAAGTTTGGCTTAAAACTGTCTTCTGGAGCTATTTTCCTCTCTCTATTGATTACAGCAGCAAACTAGGCAGCTCACAGCTACTGTAGCAGCCTGAATTAGGCAGCATGGATAGAGTATTCCAGTGCCTGGTGTGAACACCCATTCAGCCGTGCTGCGCACGGTTACACAGCAGCTGTGTTTGCTCCTAGGGATGGTGGCTTTTCTCCTTGCCGACATGAGCAAACAATTCCCCCATCTCCTTCCTTCAAATGGGTGCTGGGAGGATAACTGCTTTCATTTCATTTTCTACAACAGACTCAGGGATCCTGCGTTGAGAGGTGCAGGAGGAGAGCCGATGTTATTGCTGTTAGCAGCAGTACACAAGTAGTGGGTTGCCCTGTACTGCTGTGTATATTGTGCATTTCATCTCTTTTTTGTTTGCTTTATGTCTTTTTGCTTGTTTCATGTATTATGTATGATTGCCATGTTAGGCCTCATTTCTCGCTATACCAAGCAAAATAAAGAATTTTGAACTCTGAGTTAATATGTGCTCTGTGTGTTAGAAACTAATCACTGTTCACCAGGCCAGATTCTCAACATGAAAGAAATCTCCCCAGACCAGGGATGCCTTGTTCCTTTTACACCCGTGGAGGCTTCAGCCTGTCTGCTCATTCACTCTTGCCCTTCCTCTTGCTGAATCATCCTGCTTGCGGGCTTTTCTCCGCTTCACTATGTACCAAATAAACATAAGATTAAAAAGCATGCAGACAATTCCACAGATTTCACAACACAAATCTGAAGTTGGACACCTTGCGCACTGCAGAACACCAGAGAAATTATTTAGTAGTGTCCTCCTCCTCCTAACACATGAGCTGGTAGGACTGCTTTTCCCACCACGCTCTGAAGCACAGAGGCTGGCCAGAGGTAGGACCAGTTAGTAACTGGGAGCAAACTGCAGCATTAAGGGCGGACTCTCAACTGCTCTTGCAGAGGGCTTTGCTCGTGCCTTTAGCAAGGCTGCACTTGGAGGCAGGAGTCATTTTCCCGGCAGATGATAAGATGCAACAGGCACTTCCAGCAAAGCAAAAGGTAAGGACCGAGATCATCACAGCACGAGCAAGAGAGAGAGATGCTAGATGGCCAGGGCTGCTGTGTGCCTTGCGATAAGGATTCCCAGGCTGAGCTCACCATGGAGGTTAAAAATTAAATAAATGTCGCGGGGAGGCTGAGAAAAATCAGCCAGAAAGTTATATTTACAGCACTGTTCAGACAGGTAGGAGAGGAGCAAGACAGTAACTGTCAAGGGTGAGGTTAATGTTGGGGGAGCTTTTAAACCCAAAGGTAACTGCATTGCAGTTTTGATCCAGATGTCAAATCTCTGTTTCCTGTAATATTGGTTGCCTGCAGTCTTTGGCCTAGAGAAGTATGGGGCTTACTGGAAACCATATGACAGCACTGTTGTACTCCTGGAACCAAATGTTTAAAAATGTAACATATCAGGGATGATTCAGACACATTTTAACAGAAACGTGGAACTTCTATAGCCGCAACATACTCATTATCAGCCCAAAGCTTCACTTTGGCTGAGTGGTACTAACTTCAGCAATGCGAAGGAACACCTGGGCACGCAGGACTTGGAAGGATCTATAAGATTTTAGCTGCAACCGTCCTAGCTATGGATGAACATTTTCTTTTACTGATCTTAGGCCCTCCCCTTGAAAATATCAATTACGGGTATCAGGGCTGTTGCTTAATACTAATAACTTTTCCTTTGCATCTCATCAAGGGCAAGGGGGGTGTCAGCGGGACTGCTCAGATGCTTGGACTTAGATGAGTGTTGGGACTCTCCCTTGACCCTCAGCAGAGCCAAAATCTGATGGTACTGTTGGCCCGGGAGGGGAAGGGCGGATGATGGTAGAGAAAGGGGGGAAATAATTTTAACTACGTTTTTGGCCCAGCACTCCTCCAAGAGATATTTCCCATTACATTTTATAAAAGAGGTTTTCATCGAGAGTACAGTCATTTAAAGTCCTGTTTTTCAAAGCCTTTCTCACCCTTTATCTGTAAACTGAAGCCAACAGGAGGCATCACGTTGCGCTGCGTGATAGATGGGACGAGGAATGGCAAGTCATGGCGATTACTAGATCAGTGCTGGCCCATTCCGAAGGAGGTAGCGCTCTGCAAGAGTAGGGGTTTGCTGTGTGTTGTTGGAAGACTGGATGAAGAAAAACTAAAACAAGTCAGAGCTGTTAACAGTAGTTCTTAGCACCAACGTCAAGTTGCAGGCTTTGGTGGGCCACGGACACTGAACAGCACCTTTGTCCCCACACGAGGTTACTGCAATTGGCTCTGTTTCAAACAGTGATACCCAGACATTAAGGGAGGTATTTTCTCATCTACTTTGGCTCCTGTATCTTGGCTGACCACAAGACAATTTCCTAAGATCTAATCATCCATCTCTCGCATGATGCAGCAAAGAAGGGCGCCAGAGGTACGAGCTAAAGAAGGCTCTAACACCACTATGGGCAACAGCTACTATTTTGCACCACTCTGAAGGCATATTTGAGAATATGTGCCCATCTCAGGAATAACAAGCAATGCTACGTGGGCCAACATCCTCTTTCCCACTACCTGCCTTTCAGCTTGGAGTCTGGTAGGGCTGGGTTTCAGTCGAAGCACTCACACTGGTGGATTACGTGTGGCTTACACATTGCCTGAGGCATGAACAGGGAACCACCCATCAAAACATTCAGACAGTGCCCCGCTTTCTGGATAGAAACCCTCAACAGCTTCCCGTAGATATATCTTTCCATCTTTCCCTCTCTGTTTTTCTGAGTTCAGCATTATCTTTGCTAAATATATTCTAGCAATATTTTATTTGTTTGGGGTCTAGAGCTTGGAGACCTCCAAGGGTCTGCTCCTTTTTTAGCAGTTTTACAAATAAAACCCCGACAGAGAGCTAGGAAAACATGTTTATGTTCTTCATATGGGAGGTGATTTCCTTCAGATCCTGGGCTGTGCATATGCTCTCCATCATACAGATCACAGGGGGATTTTCTCCGAGTATCTCAACAATTACAGCTGGTGTCAGCCCTCCGTGTGGGAACTCTGAGTGGCTTGTGAAAATAGGGAGCAATGCGGTGAATTCAGTGAGACAACAGTTGTACCACCTCGGATAGGAAAGGTGTCCAGATGTGCACCCTCCACTAAAGACACCTCCCTGAGCTCCTCGGAATGTGAATGTCACAGGAGTGAATTCCCTCTCTGCGGTGCTGCGCTTGCTGAGACTTGCAAGTGCCAGGTTCACGTACTCATCAGCAGCAATCCTGGATAGCCTACATGTTTCCACCTTGGCATCACGCCGGCACCGCCCATGCCTTGCTATGCAAGTCCCCTGGAGATTGGTGGCTGAGAAGTGCTAAATAATATTTCTGTGGAGTAGGGATTCAAATCACATCACACAACATCGCATGTTGAACCCAGTGAGGGACCCTCTGAGGTCCTCACGTGGAGTTTCAGACTGGTCCCGCTGGACACTGCGCGTATTGGACCCATAAAGGACCAGCCCAGACTGCACTCCTGGGTAGCTGGCCTCCAGTGCGGGCAGCTCACACCCAGGCTGGGCCAGCACTGCATTAATAGCACCTGCTTTCTGGTTTGTAGGGACCCCCTCCTCACTTCTCCCAGGTCTGCTGCCCAAAAAGGATGCTGCAGAGCACAGCACAGGACCTGGCCCAGAGCACCTACAGTCCGCTAGGAACCGTGCCACAAATTTAGAACAGGGTATTAAATGGTTGGCTTTCCTTCGCTGGGCTCAGCTATTCCCCACCCCCCTCCAGGACTGGCCCTGGAAGTGGTTTTTGCCTTTTCTCAGGTGATGGGGGAGGGATCCGGTGGTGGACCCAGAGGCCCCAAACCCTTCGCTGACTTTGCTGCCTGAAGCACAGACCTCTTGGAAAACACAGATGAAAGGGAAGCTGGGGGAGGGCTCCAGACTGGGAGAAACAACCCTCGTGGCAGGTCCTTTGGCAGGGGTCAGGCTGCAGGAGACAGAGGAGATATATTAAAAGGGGAAACTGGAGGAATCTAAATAATCAGACTCCCCACCGGATAATGCCTTGACAAGAGGAGACGCTGCGAGAGCCAACGAAAACTGACTCGCACAGAGGGGCAGAACAGTAAAACGCCTGCTCCGAGGGGATAGGGCTGGCGATGGAGCGGGAGACCTGGGAGGCAAGGGGGAAGGGCTGAAATCTGGAAGGAAATTAAATAATAGCCTGAAACTCCCAGGTGAGGAACAATGGAATTAAAAACAGAAAGGCCCCCAAGAGATAAACAAATCACGAGTGGGAGGCGAAGTGCAGAGAACAAGACCCAGAGGCTGAAGGGCAGCCCACAACAGTGGCCAAATTCTGCACCCCTTCCCCGTACTGCAATCACCCCCGGGCACGCCGCGCGGAGCTGGGGCACGGTCCTGCCGGACACCCAGCAACAGCAAGAGTGATGGTAGGTGCCTGCCCTGAAAGTCCTTATAATCTGAACCGGCAAAGCCACATGAAAAATACCAGTTGTCCCCATTTTACAGTTGCAGAGCCGAGGCAGAGAGAGATTAAACCGCATTCTAGTACACTGTAAGGCTCCTTCATCCTATGGCATTCTTCTAAAACAGCTTTTAAGAAGGTATAAAATGTCCCTTCATGCTGCTTTCACTGGGCGCTCAGAGACACAAGCCAGCGTCCCTGTTATCATGGTTATTTCATGCGCCTCAGTTGAGTCGCAGCAACAGTTAAGCCATAAATATGGAAGTGGTGCATACGAGTCCCGAGTAAAAGTGTAAATGCGGTTTTTGTGCACAGACCTGTGGGGAGTTTGCAGCAAGATAAGGAATTAAATCTATGCTTGGGAATCCCAGGAAAGAGCCCTGGACGTGCAGGCCATTCAAAAGGCATATTTCATGGAATATCCATTAGGAAACAAGTCGGGAAACAGAGATCGGTGGAACAGCTTAGATAAACTTCTGACATAGGTGTTACAAACTGATGGAGCTACGCTGTCTGCAACAGATGTGTTTTGATTGAGGACATGGTCCTTAGGGGGTAGGAAATTATTGACTTGGAACCAAACCACAGATTTTTTGGCAATTTTGTTGTGTTTAAAAAATTCATGGACAAGCCCTGAAAGCACTTTACCAATAAGCATTAATATTCCCCGAGGAGAAACTGAGGCTTAGGGAGTGGGAGTTACTGCACCACAAAATGACACAATGCAAGAACAAGACAAAGAACCCAAATAGCTCCCAGCGTTTCCTTGTTCTTGGTATCCACAATATCCACACAGCGCCCCACTGGACTCTACCCGAGGAACCTCACTGTGTTAATACCGAACCCGCTTTGACAACTGCCCTACGAACAGCATAAATCACCGGGGCTTCCTGCCCGACATTCTTCAGAAAGCGGAGATGCAGATCTGAGTTTTTTACTTCAGCTGCTCCCTAATATTTGATCGTCTTTCTTCCTGAAAGGGAGCAGTGCTTTCTGCAAACCCCTACATTCTTCTAACGCTAGTCCAGTTTGTGTTCAAAAGCTTTTTCTATTTCCTTTTCCAGTGCCACATGCTGCTGTGTCAACATAATACAGGGTCTTCCTAAACAAAGGAATGTGTGTCTAGAAAACGTCCACGGAGAATGATAGCCAGAACCCTGCCAGCAGAAGAAAAGGAGGTCCCACACTCCTTTTTACAGCGCAGCTTAAACAGGGAGAGTAGCACAGGGAGACCGAGCAATTCACGTGTCCCCTGTGAAGTAGGTAGCATCAGTGCACAACACCAGGTAACCGTGGCCAAAACCATAGCACATTAAGCTACAGGATCCCATGGGCATTCGCTGCTTAAAGCCATCCTTTCCTCTCTGGATCAAGGTGAAACAGTAGGTATCATTTACAGCTGCTGATATGTCTCAGAAACAGGACTGATGCCTGACTGCGCATCTGGGAATGCCTGAGACCCTGGAGGTGCTTCCACGGGGGAGCCTACGGGTTATCTCTGTGATGTGCAGCACTGCAATACGCATAGGGGAGTTAACTTTTCTTCCCTCTCTCTACTCATCAGAAATAAATGAGTAGATCAAGGTGTGCATGGCACTAGTAGGAAGGGTTGGCATTCGTACCATGCTCATCAACCACAGCGATAATGAACCACTCTTGAGTCAAGAGACCCCATTCCAGTCCCAGCTCCACTACCAACTTGCCATTTCATCTTGGCCAAGTCATTTCCTCTGTCTTGTTGACTTAACTCAAGCTGGTTATGAGGTTGCAGCCAAAAAGGTTTCCATCAGAAAATATGGTTCAGAGGGGAACATATGACTTGCAGCTGAGCTCTATTGGGGTGTGAGACCATTGGATTGCACAGTGGCACGCCAGACCTCATCATTACCGCATAGGAGATATTACAAGGACTGCCAAGGAACTGCGGGAACCATATGCATCTGTTTAACATGGTGGTAGCACTAGAAGGAAGCTTGGGAATTATCAAGCCTTGTTGCAAGAGATACTGCCCTCAAAAGCTCAGGCGGAAGTGCAAAAATGACCCATTGTGAGCCAAGACGGAGTTTTTTTCCCAGGTGCAGAGTAGGTGCCCTGTGGCACACTGTAAAGGAAATGCGAAGTCAAAGTCAGCATCACTGGTAACTGGATAAGCTCTGTCTTTTATGCCTTGCCTATCACTAGGAGATCTAAGCCGAGCAGAAAGGAGAGGATGTGCCTTTTACCCAGAAGCACAGCCAGCATTCTTTCCCTCTGGGTTTTTCCAGTTTCTAGAGTCCTTTTCACTTTTTATTTAGGTCCAGCATGATTTTTTGAATGACATATAGGACCTCTGTAGTCCTTGAACCTTAGCACTATTTGCCTCTGTCATGACAGCAAGGGAAGCCTTTCTATCCTGTTCAGATACACCAGGCTTTCCTTCTGAGGACTTGGCCACTTCATTTAGAAGAAATCCTAAATATTTGTTTTAATTGCAAAATGGGTTCTCATAAACCAGCAGGCCTGTGTGCTATCAGGCTTTGGATTGCATCAACCCTGGCATGTGGGCTCGTAAGGCAGATGGTCAGGGAAAAGCACCTTGGCACAGCCTTCACTGGCATCTTTTAGACAAAGGGCTGCACCAGGGACTTTGCTGCCATCGCAGCGCAGAGTATTTTATCTTTCATCGCAGATTTTAAAATGCTGGATCCAGCAGGGTGCTAAGCTTCTGTCAGTCTCTGTCAGCCCTTCACTCCCTATGTCTTTCTCCCCACAGTCTGGCTGGTGGGGGAGTGAGGTCTCTTGGCAAAAGCCGGAGCTGCGGTTCTGTTTTCCAAGCCGCCTGCATGGCCGTAGGCAAAGCACCGTCTCTGTCTGCACCCTCCACCCTTCTCCTGTCTCCCTTTCCTAGAGGTTCTGACTGGCTCCATCTAGAGAGTGGCCAAGCCCACCCCTTAAAGCGTAAGATTTTCACAAGTGCTTAGCTCTGGCTGAACCAGATCCCAAAGTCAGCATCTCTAAAGACTGCCATCCCAGTCAGCTGAGGTGTTTCCTCGGTGGACAGTGACACCCTTCATCAGTCGGGCAGCTCTGCTCCTTTGGTGAAAGAGAATGTGCATCCAGTAATCACAGATGTTTTCCTCTCCCTTTAAACTAGCAGAAAGGAGCTTCTGCTGTTTTGCGTGTGCAGCAGTGGTCTCCCATGGAGACAGAGGAACCCAGAAAAGGGTTTTACTTACCAGCTGGGTGAGAAACACTGATGAAGACTGACCTTCTGCATTGCACGGGCTGGACAACCCACGCATGCGTTTGCAGATGAAAACGTTGTCTCTATTTAAAGTCTTTGAGGGACGAGGGCCGTACAGTTACGCAGAGAAGAAAGTAGATTCCTATGGGTGCAAATGATATTGCTCCTTGTCTTTCCTAATAGCTGTTCAGATAACCTCAATCTAAAATGACATGAGAAACCTTTTTATGCCGCCTTATGTCCAGCATGGCCAATTTAGCCCATTTTAGAACATCCAGCACAGGCAACGTCACAAACACAGGCTGTTAAAATGCTAGCTGTTGAAGTATTAATTTATCCCGGCACATTAAGTCCACAGATCTTTCTGCCAATTATTTTAGATAATTGTAACTATCACCACAAACAGTTTGAGATGTACAGGATCTGCAATTATCTGTATTTCCCCCCCACTGTAAACGAAAGGGATAAGAAGTAAAACCGTCAGGGAACAACTTAAAGCTTCTATTTGCTGGAGGAAACATCTGAACAATTTCTCTCACGGCTTCAAAAGATTGATTACCTGAGGAAAAAGGGGATGGACGGTGACAAATTTACTTGCAAACAGACAGAAAAACGGTCCCTAAAAACTGGAGAAAATGCTGACAGAGAAAATTTGAAGAATGAAGAAGGAGGAAATCGGGGGAACATGAATAACTCTAGAAATAATGGAGTGAAGAACAAGCCTACCCGGGGAAACCCAGGTGTTTATTGTATTATGAAACAGCAGAGATGTGTCCTTTGCTTACATCGGTTCCCGCCAGCAAGCTTGGACAAGAAAAGTCACCTTAGAAGGGACAGGGAATGGCTAGATAGAAAAGAACCACCTCTCTGTCCCCAAAACTCCTTTCCAGCCCTGTCAAGGCAGCGACACAGCCAGCACAGCCAGCCGGTCAGAAGCAGGGGCAGAAGGCGGACGGCTCGCCGGGTGCGTGAGGAGCTGGGGCGGCTGTGGCTGTCGCAGCAGCCCGCAGACAAGGCTAGCTGCCGCCGACCCGCCCGCTCCCCGCCGGGGCTCCCTCCGGGGCTCCCTCCGGCACCCCGGAGCAGAAACCCCGCTGAGCGGCGGCACGGGGCAAGACCAGGTCTACCCCCTCCCAGGGAAAGCGCTCCAAGCAGAGAGGCTGCTGCAGGATGGAGCACGAAGCAGGGACGCGGGCAGTTCAGCTACGCCAGCTACAGAGGGGGAAAAGCCTCTGGGAAAGAGCGGCCGGCACGGGGGGTGCAGGGAGGGACGTCGGGCGGGCGGCGGGGGTGCTGCCGTACCCCCCAAAGCCGGTAACAGAGCGGGCGGGCTTCCAAGCAGGCTGCAGTGTTCCAGCCTTATTCGCGCGGCTCGGCGGGGCCCTGCGGGAGAACGCCGGGGGTCGCCGCGCATCCCGCTCCCGGAGCCTGGCCCCCCCGGCTGGCCCGGGGCGCGGAGCGGG
>Ga0065711_1009135_pt1 | contig 14616 bp, 14 predicted proteins | sample Hoacrofraction12_FD_59098 | JGI IMG/M metagenome (GOLD analysis project Ga0065711, IMG submission 59098) | Hoatzin crop microbial communities from Cojedes, Venezuela - Epithelial fraction 12 v2 (version 2) | ecosystem: Host-associated > Birds > Digestive system > Esophagus > Crop | place...
GTGCATCTGCTCTCCCAAGGCCAAGCTGGTTAAAGTGGGATTATTCAGGATCTTCTTATCTTACAACTATCCTAGCTATTCACAAAGATTTACTTTGGTTTGGTTACATCTGTTGCGCAATGATTCTATCGACTTAATTGAATAGCTTCTCACCTATATTTGCAGGTGTCAGTCCCTCCTTTTCTTTTGAGGGCTTGTAGCTTACATGTTACAGTCCTCACTATTCAAACTTGCACAGAGGTTAGTACAGCAGTTACAGCACTGGATCATTATGCAGGCAAGAATACAAACTGAAGTAATAAAAATCACTAATAAAAATAATCTCTTCAACCATGATCAATTAGGTAACCAAGAAGTGAGAGTGTTCCAAATCTCTTCAAACCCAAAAGAGGTATAGTTAAGTTTTTACCGGTTCAGCGTTCTTAGCTTTACCAGGGACTCCTCTAGCCCATACAAGAGATATTACTGCATTTTCCACTTCTGCTGGAATGCTGGTTCCTAAAGTTTTATCTTCCTGCAATAGGAACACAGTTGCTTGTACAGGTTTAGATTCAGGAATTAACACATTGACCTCCCCATCTTTAAATCGTATTTCTGCTTCCAATTTTTCTAACAAATCTCGCCCTAGCAAGGGTTTTGGACCCCCAGTAAATACAAGAATTGATGTGTTACCCATTGTTTTCCGATTTTAAATGTTAAAGATTTGAAGAATGGCCTAGTTTCAGCATTAGCAGTCACACCAACAACTTTGATTCTCTTGTTACTAAGTTCAAAACCTTTTTCATTCAAAACCGAATAGGCAGCTCCAGTGTCTACTAAAAATTCTATTTCAGTTTGATCTTCCCCCAGCTGTATTTTAACCAGAGGTTCTGCTGGGGAAGATTCCTCCGGTCCTCTTCATTCCTCAGTGTTAACTGCATTTGTTGTTATCAAAGCAGAGTTGGCTCTTTCTATTCAGAATGGCAGTTTGCTTGCCAGTGTCCCTCCTTTTTACAATAAGCGCATTGATTTCTCCCCACTGTAGGATTAGGAAGACCCTCTACCTTGTCGTCTTCCTCGGAATCCATTTCTACCTCCTCATAATCCTCCTCTACGTATTTGCAATCCTTCTAAAGCTGCTATCAATTGAGCATCACGTTTTTCTTTCACCCGATCCCTGTTTCTGAAAGCTATCCATGCAACTTCCAGTGATTTCCCTAAGTCACTGACATCTGTGCCCTGCAACTTCTGTAATTTCCTCCGAATATCGTCTGTTGACTGTCCTATAAAGAGGGATGCGAACTGATTTTTCCCTTCTTCTGATTCCAAGTCTATAGTGGTATATTTTTGCGCAGTTTCCTGTAGTCTATCTAAAAATTCAGTCGGCGACTCTTCCTTGTTCTGCTTAATCTGATACACCTTTGACCAATTCACCGCTTTAGGAACAGCACTCCTAATTCCAAACAAAATCAATCTCTGATATTGTTTTATTAATTCCCTTTTGCCCTATTATTAGGATCCCAGTCTGGATCTACAGGAGGCAGATGTTGCTCCCACCGACCCTGCAGTTGTCCTGTAGCAATTTGTCCCTCTATTTGAGTTCTTGCCATTCTAAAGATCATGTTCTTTTCTGTGCTATCAAACAATACTGGCATGATAGCATCAATATCTTTCCAGTCGGAGTCTGTAGTCCTGATCATTGTATCAAAGGCTTTAGCCACCTTGTCAGGATTATCTCTATAATTGCCAGCCTCCTGCTTCCAGTTATTGAAATCAGCTATTGAAAATGGTACCCTCACAACCACCGGTCCTTCACTTCCAACAGCCTGTCTCAGTGGAGCTTGCAATAGTGCTCCCTGCCAACTACGAGTTCTCTCAGCTACCAGAGTCGCTCCTGTCTTTCTACTCTCAGTCACCCGCTCCGAGGGGCTAGGTATGTCATTCTGAAGTCTCTGTCTCAACCCGGGAGCAACCAACATTTCTAGGTCATCCTCTGGCTCATCCTGAACTAATTTTAAACAAACAAACAACTCTGTCCAGTACTACAAGCAGAACAACATCTTTTCCACCACTGATTACAATATTTGATTAGATCAGCTTTCTCTGCGACCCCTCCTGGGGGTCCTGCTGTCTGCTTCCAGTTTTCTAAAATGCACCCCAGAGGAGATTTCTGTAAGATCATTTCCCCTTTAGAAGTTCCAGTTCACATTTTAAAACACGGCACAAAACAATTTAAACCAAGCTTTTTACAACAACAATACAAAATTACAAACACTATGACAACAAACACACAGAAACACACAGTTATAGTCACAACCATATTTAGTGTTTAACAAACAAACTCCTGAGCCACAGTTTCAGGAAGGAGACCTGTCCTTCAATTTTGATCAAAGGGTACTTTCCCTTTTCCCAAGGGATATAGCCCGACCCTGCACAGCTTTCGCTACAACTAACAAGCAGGCAACAGAAAATAATACTAAAAGAATACCTTTACCTCATTGATGGTCCTTGCTCAGAACTCTTTGGTCCAGGGATCGGAGGTTGTCCCCAAGAATCCCTTGGTGCCAGCTGGAGGTCCTGTGATCACTCGGATCCGTCAGTATTCAAGAGCAGGGTCCCATCTGGGTCACCAAAATCTGTTACCAGAAAGTGGCAAAATAATTCACTCTCTAAAACTTAATTTTAGAGTTTTAGAAAGCAGGTATTCTTCATTGCAGCACCAGACGCACAGGGGATAATTCCTCCTAATATGCATGCCAAAAAGACATCACTACTAAGCATTTATACTATATTAACATACGTATTCATTATATTTCTGAGAAATGCTTATCATAGTCATGTTTATTTTGGGGAGCTCATTAGCATATGTTAATGTCCTCTGCGCATGTCTGTTGGTGGCTCCGGGTGGTCGTCAGGGCTCTTTAGATGAAGGCTCGTACTCTGCTTCACAGTGTCTGCCAGCTGACCTTTGCTTCTGCGCAGACTCAGTTCTGGGATCACATATACCATGTCCTTCAAGGTTAGTTTGTTCTGGTCTTGTGGTCATCTTACAACTTTCTTTTCTTTACAGTTCTGTGCATCTGCTCTCCCAAGGCCAAGCTGGTTAAAGTGGGATTATTCAGGATCTTCTTATCTTACAACTATCCTAGCTATTCACAAAGATTTACTTTGGTTTGGTTACATCTGTTGNGCANTGATTCNAACAACTTAATTGAATAGCTTCTCACCTATATTTGCAGGTATCAGTAGTATGTGGAGGCTGCTTTTGCAAAGGGTTTTGGTGCCTTCCACTGCAGAACAAATCTGAGGGTTTTTTCCTTCTGCTTGAACAAGAAAGTGCCCTGGCTCACAGCAGAGGAGCAGTGCTCCAAGCCTGGGTTAGGACAACACCCAAAACCCACAACACCCTGCAGGGTTATGGGTGTACAAGATCCCACAAGATCTTGAAGTGAAATGTGTAAATTAAGTAAAAGATGGGGAATACCATCAGCTTCATAGGGTATGACAAGCAAGGCCAAAATTGATCCATCACTGCCAAATAGGAGGAATACAGGACATGGTGAGGACAGCCAGTGCCCGAGGGGTTTCCCTGCTGTGCAGCCCAGATCCAAAGCCCACTCGAGATTCTGGGGAGTGCTCTTGTTAGAGATGCATGCACTTTGGCTGGAGTATTTACCAGCTGAGCTGGACTAGCATCCCTCAGTGTCTCACAGGGGTAACTCACGCCGCTGCAGGCACAAAGACCCCTGTCCGTGCCCACCAGCCGCCTGGGTTGCCTTGGGGCTCATCTTCAGACTAAGTCTGGCAGGCAGCTAGCACTGCCTCTCTACTCCCAGAATGAACCTTATGTAAATGCCTGACCCAAACTATTTTGTCATCCCTGACAAATCCTCCTGCTATTAAGTCATTCCCTCAGCTGGGATCTCCTCCAGGATGTTTGGTATCGATGGCCTCACTGATGCCTACTCTGACAGAATTTTTATTTTCCCTCCTACGCAGCTGCTAGTGGGAGGCACTGATTCATGCCAACGACCTGCCTGATCCTGGAGCTGAAAGGTAGCCAGGGAGAGAGCTGAGCTGCTGCAGCAGGCAGGTGCCAGAGCAGATCCTCAGCAGGCATCAGTGAAGTAGCTCCCAGCCTGTGAATGGAGCCGGGGCCATTTACACCAGTCAAGGATCTTTCCCCAGGAGTTTGAGATGTTTTGGTATGTCTGGATATATTGGAACATATGGTTGCTAAATCAGTGTACAACAAGCAGTATACATCCTATATAAATGTGTCTATTTCATTATTGAGCGTAGGTGATTTGGTGTGGGACATATGTTTTCCCACAACACAAAAGTTCATTTTAAAAATACCCTCTTCTGTAGGCTTTCCCTAATGACTATTTTTCCCCGCACATCTATTAGCCAACAACATATGCCAGCATTTCTTCCTTAAAAGTAAAAACTGGCACATAGCATAGAGAGCATGAAATAATAAGATGTGATTAAGACAGTAGCTGGAGCTAACCAAAGCCAGAAAACTTACAGCTGAAAGGTCAAACCTTTATTTAAATTGCTTTTGCAATGGCCTATTTATTTGCAGGTGCTGTGAATTAAGAGGGAAAGTTTTGTAATGAAAGAACATCTGGCATGGAAAATCTCACCTCAGTTCAAGCTGAACAAAGTTTCACTCACACTAGAAGGTAGGTTCTTGTAATGGGAAATGTCAGTCAACCTCAGGGCAGGTAACACTATCCAGCGTTACCTGCAATGACAGCCTTTCTGGGTGAGATGCAGTACATGGGCCAAGAATGCTGCTAAGTGGGTGCTAAAATCAGCACCTCCCGCCAGGGAAACAGGATGATTCTGTGATTAAAGATACTGAGGTGGGAAAAGGGGAAATCGATGCTGTGCCCTGCAACGTTTTCAGTATGACCTTCACAAATTGGTTTGTTCTGAGCTCCCAGCAGCTTGTTCTGGGTAGCTGAGAGCTTCGAAGGAGTGAGAGGACAGGGCATTTACACCCACACCTTTGCCTAACAGCAACTCTCCGAAGTAGGCTGCAGTTAGAGGCTGCAATAAAATGGGTTTGTGTCTGTAATCTAGGCCCCCTTGTTTAAGAAGTGACTCAGCATGAGCTCTGTGAGGCCAGTGTGGTTTTGCATCCTTGTCGCCTCATTCTCCGTGGGTCTGGGAGGTCCCTGAGGGAGCATCACTGCTCTGGGCATGGGCTGGGGGCCAAAAGAGTCAGGAGACAGCCGAGGGTGGCCATGGGATAACTGCCTGCATGTTCTCAAAGCACTTCTACCCTCTGTGGGATGGCTGGATCTATAGGGGGGTTGCTTTGTTTTGTGTTTTGGGGTGGCTTTTTTTGTGGTCTGGGTTCTCCCTTCGGTAAGGAAAGATCGGTCTTTGTTTTGAGACGTGCTGGTGCTGGAAGCAGAAAGAGGTGCCCATGAGACGAGCATGGAGCGATGAGAAACGTGTGTGTGTAGGCAAGTCCCACCTCTGGGTTTTTGTCTCCGTGAGTGTTAATGCTGGTTGTCTGGTGTTCAAGAATAAACTTGTTGCACGTGAATTACTGAGAAAAAAAAAAAAAAATCTTCTGGGATGAGGAAAAGTAGACTGTGGCTAAAGGCTGTTTTGAAGGCTGGGGGAGTCTTTCCAGAGCCAGCAGTGGATCAGGCTCAGAATGCGGTGGTGTGCTGGGCAAGGGTCAGACTGATTCTAGGCCACTTCCTCCTGTTCCTGCTACCATGGTGTGCCTCTGCAGCGCTAGCTCTTGATGAGAGGAGATGGCCTCAGCGCCCAGCCTGCCACGAGGAGAAAGACATGAAGCTGATTAAGCACAGAGGCTTCTTGTTCAGCTTGTTTGAGTGCAGCAGGAACCCTCGACAGCCCTGGTCCCAGGTTGTCCTCAGAGCTGCTCAGTCTCTGTGGTACAGTCACCCATATACACTGCCCAGCCAGCGCTGGGTGCTCCCAACCTTGAACAGAGGTGTCATCTTAACTTTGTTCCCAGTGTAAGTTTTCCACATTTGACTCATTTGAGCTGAATTATTCCCCCTGAGGCAGCCACCCAACACAGGTCTGCATGGAGGAGAAGGCATGATCTTCCCAAAAGCCAGGGCATGACACTTTGCAGGCTGAGTATGCCTCACGTGAGAGCTGGTGAAGCCACCCGTTATGGCTTGTTCTTTCCCATGTCCAGGGTAGGAGAGTCTCTTTCAGGGTCACTTTTTCTGCTTTTCCTGCTTGCATCACCTCTCCAGCGCCAGGGTTACAACTGGGTGTCAGGGCTTGCACCAGCACATATCTTTTTTCCTCCCAGAGCGTTTAAAATGCTTTCTGCTCAGCCTTTCAAATGCCATGTGGAGTGGCTGGACTGAGTCACCCCCAAGGGTCTGCTGTCTGAGCGTGGCCATCACCAGCTGCCAGCAGAAAGGCTAAGGAAACCCTGGGGCATTGCTTGAGGCTGAGATACAAGGCCAAGCCTAAGGGAGCAGGTGTGGCCGCTTGTTTGGTATCCAGACAGATTGTGCCAAAGAGAATGTCCCACGGGGTATTTCAAGAGATGGGCCTGAGCACAAGGTAGTGCGGCATCAAAGGTGCTAAGGACCCCAGGGAGATCTGGCACCACCTTCTTCCCATGGGAGCCTGGCCAAGGCCACCATTGCAAGGTCTGGAGAGGGAAGAGGTGGCAGGTTCCCACGTTAGTACCCCTGGATAACAGGTCACAGCTCTTGGCATCTGCTGGTTTCCACCTTGTGAGGACATTGAATCTTGGAAGAGCTTTTTTCTATATTCCCTGGCAGGCTGTGTGCTGGCTCAGTGTCCCTGGCGGGGGACTGCAGCACATTGCAAGGGTTTTTGGCTTGAAAGTTGCAGAGGCAGACGTATGTGATGGGATTTTGAATGTCAGCAAAGATGCGCATTGCTCTCTGCCTGGTCCTGTCCATAGGCTGCCAGGTGCCAACTGCAGTGAACCTCCACTGCTTGCAGTAGGTACTGCTCCTTGCAAATTGGTGCTTCTCCAGCGAGCATGTCAGGAACCCCATATCCGCTCTCTGGCAGCCACAAAGTCATAAATTTCTCCTCAAGAACAGCTAGATGGATGGGATGGTGAATGAGTGCCAGGCAGTGTGGAGGTGAGTTTCTGCCAGACCGTGCTCCTCTCTCTGACCAGGGAGAGATCTTTGGAGAAAGGAAAGTGTGGTGGCTCTGGTGTGGGGCCGTGGGATCTGTGTGTAGAATCTGTGCTTGGAGCTTTGGTGTGCCAGTGCTGCCTGGCTGGTTTGTATGGAGGTGGCAAAGCCAAAAGTGACCATGCGCGTTTGAAGAGAAGGACCTAAATTAATGGCAGATGGATAAAGAGAGACCCAAATTAAGGCCTCCCTGAGGGAAAGACAATTAAGTAAGTCACCTCATGTCCATTCTGCCAGCCAGTCATTCAGCACTTGTCCTGTCAACTGGTCAGCACTTGCACAGCTCCAGACTGCACCATGCCCAACCAAAATGGTTGGGACGAGGGAGGGAGGTGAGGACAGGGCACTAGAGCAGATGGATGGCCAGACTGGGATGCAGGAGCAACCTGGGATCCCGTGGAAGAAAGGGACTTTGACTTGATGTGTCATTAATTCTGCTTCTTGCAGAATAGCTCTTCTGCTCTGAAAAGATTCTGATTATTCTTGAGAGGGTGCTTTCTTGGTTATTGCAGGGTTGGAGGGAAGGTTTAGGTTGCATTTGAATGCCTTTGCTTTTGGGAAGCCAAACTCTGGGCACTCCTCCTGCAAGGAGAACCGGTTACTGCCATTTGGCTTGCAGAGCTGCTATCCATTGGGATTTTTCCCACTGATCGTTCTCACTTTCAGCTGCTCACTCCTACTGACTTGACATATTACAGTGGCTGCTTTTCCAGAGCCAAGGGCAGATCGCTCTCCTGGCTGGCGTGCTGCAGTGGCGGGGAGGGTGTTTTGCAAAACGTCAGGTCAGCGCTGAAATGCAGTTCCTCTCCTTCCTCTGCCTTGCTGTTAGGGTGAGTTACCTGAGGTCCCTGGAGTTATAATGGGGGAGATGAGACTGGAAAAAACTCAGGAGCAGAAGGATAGTGGTGTCCAGTGCACAGGGGCGTTGTGTGTGGGGAAGGCAACATCCCTGACAGGCCCTACCTTGTCCATATGGCATTTTGCAGAGGAATTGTAACTGTCATTTGCCTCTGGATAATTGTCCCTGCATCACAAATGTAGGTAGTTACCGTCTTACACAGCAGGGAATGACTGAAAACTCACGCGTCTACAGCAAAGCCTGAAATGACAGGCTGGGGATGTGCTGTCTGGTCCTGGCTCTCAGCTGGTATCATTTGAATGTAGTCTCTGAAGTCGATGGAACTAGACAAATTTTACACTGACGAAGTATCTGCCAGGTATTTTCAGTTCCCACAGCTGCCTTTAAACTTAAGCCTCTTAAGCCTTTTTTTATAAGCACACAGCTTTTCACACAGAGAGCCTGAAAGACTTAAAATCAGGGTGTGCAAAAGGAAAAAAGGATTTTCTAGTGAGAACAGATCTTAGCAGAAGCTCCTCTTGCATTTTGTGGGTTTTGCTCTCTCTTTCATAGGGTCTTTTTGCAACTGGGTTTCTGTTTTTAGTGCCAGTGGTGATTGAGAAGAGATGATTGAAAATTTCTTTGGCAGCTTCTTTTGCTGTGTGAGTACCGGTGTCATGAAGTAGATCTCTCAGAACTGTGTTTTCTGTCTGGGATTGGGTGCAAGGGCATAATGGGATTTTTTTTTTCCGGTACTTACGTTGTTCAGCAATAAAGAGTTTCCTTTGAAATCGTTATGGTCTGTTGCAGAAATCTATATATTTTTATCTTACAAAATTGAAATTTGCCTCTGAATTTTCCATGACACTATCAACCACAGAACAATATGGTACTTACCAAACAGAACCCTTGCTGAGAGTCAAAGTGCTATAAATATTTAAAGAAATGAATTACTAAGTAAGCCAGACTAGTGCTCCAGTCTGTAAATATTAAATGGAACATACACAGTTGACAAAATGCAGGCAGAAACACTGAATGGGGCCGTTTCATTGCCTAAATGAAATTATTTGCAGTGCAAAGGCAACTGTAAAAGTAATTTTTGCTTAATGACAAGCAGCACTCAAAATACGAGGGCTTACGTCAGCATTTTGCTTGCTGAAAGAAATTTCCATCCTGTTTTACAGTCTACTGCACAAGCCCCAAACTTCTCGACCAGTGAGGTTACCTGCGTGGTTAATTGCATACTTTAAAAAAAATGTTGGGGGGGTGGGGATGGGCAGGGTTTGTTTTGTGGGGGTTTTTCTGGGAGGTGGTGGATCTAGGTGTGCAGCTCTGCTGTGCCCAGCCTGCAGGGTGAGATGCCGCACAGCTCTCAGGCCGTGATGCCTGCAGTGATGCCGAAAGCTGGGCCGGGGAGACATGCTGGCAGCTTTCAGGGGTGCTATTGCTCTTTGTCCATGACTCATCTCTGGTGAGGATGATGTTGGGGTGCTGTTACCTCCCACCCTTGCAGGGGAGTAGGCGTGTGGGGCTGTGGAGGTTGCTCCTGTTGTCAGCAAGTCCGTTTCATTACAGCTGGGGCTAGGAGAGGATTTAGTCATAGCCAAGTTCGTAAAGCCGTGAGTAATCATGTAAGGGCTCCTGTGGATCCAAAGCTACAGTTTAGCTTGATCATTGGTTCATCTGGAGTGGCAGGTTTTGACTGGGACTCCAGCACATCATTTTCTGACAGCAAATCAGGAATTCATACTAAGGTGAGAAGTGGCAGCATGGATAATGCAAAGACATGTGTGACTAAAAATCCTAGCAATGCAACAGTGTTAGGCAAGTTCCTACTTTCTCTTGTAGAAGGGCAGGAAACGTGCATGTTGTTTCACATCAACATCGTCTTCTCCATGGATGCCATACCAGCATAATTGCAAGAGCTAAGTTGCATTTACTGCCTGGAGCAAGCAAGGTTGGTGAGCTGCTGTCAGGGAAGGACCTAGGAAGTGGCACCGCTTTTTAGTGGTAATCATGCTGACAGTGCAGTATGGAAAAATTGTCTTTTGTTCCATAGGCCCCAGAGTCTGCTTTTTATTTATGTATTTATTTTTGTATTGCAGCATAGTCTGATTTTCTCCCATCTGAGCAGACAAACATGAAGGGAGGAATGACTGGGAGGGGGGATGGGTGTGTATGAGCGGTATAGGTGAAGATGTTCACGTGGAAAACCCGGGATGTTAGGGAAATGATTGTTTAGACTTGGTTTTCCCTCGCTCACTTTACCTGTGTTTTGGGTTTGGCTTGGTGGTGTTGGTGTTTTTTTTCATGGTGGTGATATCTTTGCAGCTTCTGTAGCCTGTGAATGTATCCAGAGGCCCTGAATATTTATATCAGCTGGCATAGGGCTTTTCCCAGAAGATCATAGCAGAGTCTGTGCATATATTTTTAATATCCTTTAGCTATTATGCCATGTCTTATGGGCATATTTTAAACCTCTTTTCAGTTTGCTGATGTAACATTTGGCCTTATTTCTGTGGTATAGACATATCACTGAAGAGCTGGAGTTAGAAGGATCCTGTATGGAAGAGAAGAGGATTACAAGTGAGCAAAATCTTGTTTGCTTAAAGAAGACTGATCGGGGAAAGACAATTCAGGAAGGGTTGACCTGAACTTTTAAGGTTCTCTTGGTTCTGAAGCCGAAATATCCTGTAGATGCTTTAGATTTTCATTCAAGAAAGTCTTTGAGACTAAAAGACTAGCAGTCAATTTCTAGCAGTTGTTTCTGTACTGCCTAGGAGCACGTGGCATGAACAAAACCCCACTGTGTGAGGTACTACATAAATATAGAAAGGAAAAAGCCATAGTTGCCCGCACTACAGAAATTACACATCTGTATCAGACAGGGTCTCTTCACAGCTCCTGTGTCTCTCAACTGGAGCTCAGTTTGCTGGGTGGTTCATTGATACCATGCACTAAGGCCACAGGCAGTGAGAGGCGTGTTTTAACTTTCAGGGGAAAAACGACCCAAAAATATTTCAGTGGAGGTAAAAGATGTGTATTTTAGATTTAAATTGGAAGCTGGTTATTGTGGAAATACAGAATTAGGTGGTTTTATATCTTGGTGCATTCAGGTGATTTGCATCCCGTGGACTCAGTTCTGCTACAAGGGTGTATTTTTTATCACTACTGGGTTTCAGGTGACAGAGAGGCTAAACTGAAATGTGCAGACTGACCACCCATTACAAGTAACAAACTGTACCAGCCTGATCCACCCAAGCGCAGGCTGCTGCAAGGTGTGCTTAGAAGCATTTTGGCTTATCTAATAGCAATATCATTTCATCCCCCATGGATTCAGTTCAAGCAGACACTGTTCCTGATACCTCTGTCGCTGTTGTTTGTCAGATCCTCCCATAGCTCAACAGGCAAGCTCCATTCATCGGCATCACTGCAGGTGCCTGGTACGGGATAAATAGTCTTTGCTCAATATGAAGGAAGAGGTCTGAGTGTGGTCCTGGCTGCCGCTTCTCACAGGCTTTGGCTGGAGGCATGCAGAGATTTTGGGCTGTATACAGGCAAATGCACCCCTGAAGGGTTATCTCTTCTGCTTTGCCAGGGCCCCTGTCTGGACGTAGCGCAGATGAGATCCAGCTGAGCATTGACCTGTTCTCCCTCCAGTGGATCTATCTGATGGATTTTAACTCCTCTGAAGTCCGTTACCACACATGAACAGGGAGATAAGCCAGGCACCTGATCCGACCTCACTGTAGAGCTGCTAAGATGATAATTGAATTCCTGGGGCATGGTTCAACTACATGTTGCATCAGCATTAAGCCACTGTAACAGTTGGTATTAGTGAGCTATGAGTAAATACACGTACGCTAATGTACAACGGCAGCAAAGCCTAAGCATCCGTGCAACTCCATTATCTGTTACGTTGCAACCAGCATTGCATATGCATCAGGCCTCTGAAAGGATTTTTGCTCCCATTAGTGAAGCTGGATAGATGACGTCCCTTGAGGTGCTGGCTTTTCAGATTTGATTGGTGTTTTTCTCCAGATCCATCCCCTTAGCACCTTCTGAATGAAAGAGATGAGTTTGTTCATGAAATAGGCTGCAGGTTTTTCATTCCATGAAAACTAATTAGAATCCAAGAATGAAGATAATCCCACTGGCACATCTAATTAGAGGAGAGCAGTCCTCATATTCCCTGAGCAGTCTTCTCTCAATTTAGAAGGAGCTCAGACACAGAAACTTGCTTGTCATCCTTTGAAGTTCTAGCTTCTAGGATGAGCCAAACGTGTATTTTTTTAAAAGCATTTGTGTTTGAGAGAATCCAGCAGGGTAAATACTGTTTGTTCATAGAGCGATAGATTGTCACAACATTATGAGGCGTGTATATCACTGCAATCGAAGTTCTGACACATCTGAGAAGGGAGGTTGGGGTGTGCCACTCACAACTGATCCAGTGAAATATGCCACCACCTGCTGTAATCCTGATTTAATACAGTCACATCTCTTTCCTAATCTAAGTGGAAGGTCATTCCAGTTGATACCTGGCTGTTAAAGGCCATGTGAAGCGACATTGTTTTGAAAATACAGGCTGACTTGATTTACTGCAGGCAAAGTGCTTGGATTGTTTCTGTCTGGTTTTCCAGCGCTGGCAGAAAAGTCTGTGGGGTCATGTTTTGAAATCCTACCCTTGGGTGCTGAAGATGAAAGCAGTTTGGTCCCTGCTCCTGTCACAGACCCTCTTGGGTGACCTCCTGCAAAACTTGCAGATCTTTGTAACCTCAATTCTGATCAAATCTGAAGGCATTAACATGTGCTTCCATGTAGACCCTGATGTAACTAATGGCAAAATGTGCTCTGGCACTGCTTTATCTTCTCTTCTCAGCGGCAAATGTAGGACTTCTTGATTCTTCAGGATCAACCCACACAATACTGAGGTGAGGGAATGTTTCAGAGAAATCCTACAAGTGCAATATAAGTAAACCAACTGGCACAGAGAAAACAGCCATGAAGCCCCAGTGATTGCTGCTGCAGTGCAAGGGATAGATTGGAAGCCACAAGAGGCAGAGGTGTGGGTCTGCTTAGCTTTAGCTGTCTGTTCTGCAGCAAGAAGGCTTCTGTAGTGGTGGTTGTACCAGCTATCAATAGGACTTGTGCAATACAGGTGCTTAGTTAGGAGTATCTCATAGACACTACAGCAGTTGGCTATTTTTATTCAGCATCTTTGTATCACTTGCCCCTTTTGACTCTGTCATGTCCAAGAAAAGTATAGCAAAGCAAATGCTGGAGTAGAGCAGTTAACGCAAGGATAACCGGAGTGTGTTATTTGTATGCCTGAGGAAGCAGAGAAAGCTTAAATGGCAAATGTTTCACCTAAAAATCTTTCTCGTGAGCAGCTGAGGAGGTTGAGGCCAGGCTGAATCCTGACACAGGACGAGGGAGGACATGGGGGCCTTGGAGCCAGTGAAATTCTTCGTAATCTTTTGAATCGGGCTTTTGACTTGCCACAGTTAAGGCTGGTGATTTCCAAAGAAACATCTGCCTGTGGAGACAGGGCTGGCAGGAGGGGGAGGTCGAGAAAGCAGAGAAGATGTTGCGGTGTTGATTTGCTTTTCATGGTGGCCAGGTAACTGGGTTCTGTTATTTTGCAGAAACTGTAATCTGCATGCAAGGTGAACAAGGTATCTATCCGGCTTTTCCTCCTGGAGTTCAAGGCTGTCTCCTGAAACAAGCTTCAAACAGAGCTGAAGTTCCTGGCTTCCTTCACGCACGGATGAAGTTGCATGTGAGTTTTAATGGAGTGTCGTGTCCTTGTGTCCTGCTTTCTATGTTTAAAGGATAGATGGTTGTAGCAGCCTGGCATTGTTAATACACAATATAGTAGTCGGTACTCAGAATGATAATAAAGATAACTGCCATTTTGATGTATAGATCCATTGTCCTCCATGAACATTGGCAATTAAAGGGCCACCTGCTTAGCACTGAGAACAAACAAAAAAGATCAGCTGAAAAATATGCATAATTTGGCGATGGCCCCGTAAGAGTTAATGAAGGGAAAAGCAAAACAGCTCCTGGTCTCGCCTGGCTCTGAAGGGAACTGGGGGCAGCGTTCAGACTTGCTCTGCGGAGAGCTCATCATAGCTTGTCGTTTGTGCTTTCCAGTCCATCGAGGACTAATTGGGACAGTGGGGGCTGTTGAAGAAAATGCTGCAAAACTTGGTCTGCGTCGGTTTGCTCTGGCTCCCCAGAGCATCATCACAGTGAGCGGGAGGTTTGCCCGTGGAGATGGATGCCGAGAGCAGCGATTTCCCCGGTGAAACCCTTGAGGAGCGCCGCGTGTCGTTCGCTCTCCGGGTGACACCCGCACGGGGGTCGCCTTCCAGCCGTCCTCCGGTTCGAGGCTTGCTGTGCGCAGGGGCGGGCGGCGATTTCGGTGGAAGGGGGCAGAAAACTTGCCGGAGAAGGCGGCTGCCGTAGCGCCCGAAGGGGCTGCGGTGGGAGAGGAGCGTGGAAACGCAGCGGTGGTTCCCAGCGAAGGCTGTGCCGCAGGGACGGGCCCCGCGCCGCCTCCTCCCCGCGGCGGGGCGAGGGGGTCCCGCGGCCGCGGGCGGCGCC
>Ga0065711_1043621_pt1 | contig 14616 bp, 13 predicted proteins | sample Hoacrofraction12_FD_59098 | JGI IMG/M metagenome (GOLD analysis project Ga0065711, IMG submission 59098) | Hoatzin crop microbial communities from Cojedes, Venezuela - Epithelial fraction 12 v2 (version 2) | ecosystem: Host-associated > Birds > Digestive system > Esophagus > Crop | place...
GGGGGGGGGGGGGGTATGGAGGACTTAATGTCAAGCTTTGGTTAGACTCAGGAGTTGATTACAAGGGGCTTGGCTGACCTGAGCAACAGCTGCTTAGATGTCAGCACTGGAGGGAATTTGGTATCCTTTGCCCTCTGATTATAATTCCTGGTGTCATTCTCTTAAGTCTGCGCCTCCTCTGCTAAGTACTTTCCCTGTTGTCTGCATGGGAGGGGAGGTCACCCAGATGCGTGAGGTCCAGACAGGGGAAATAGTGAACATACTGAAGTCTGTGCACCAGAAATCGTGCAATAGCATGTGGGAGGGGATTTCTTGTAATGGGACCAAGTTCAACTATCTGCAGCCAAAAGTGGTAAATATAGAACAGTTCAAAGACCAATTCCCTCGTTTTTCGGTTTGTTCTAGCTTCCAAAGCTAAAAATGAGAATGACTGCTTCTTAAAAGAATGGAAATGCTATTGTTTGAGAAAGCAGTTGAACAAAATGTGTATGCAGCACGTTTCCCCAAAATCTCTGCACTCTGTGCCTGCTGCAGTGTGTAAGCTGGTCTAACACATGCAGCTCTGTGTGAAGCAGTCATGGAGACAATTAACAGTGTCAAAAAGCTGGCTGTGCCACAACTTGACTTTTGAAAGCAGTAGATTTCTGGGTGTTAGTTTGTTTCAATCCCTCATCTTCAGTACTTGGCAGTTCCTTTGACCTTACAGAGGTGTTTCGTGTCACCCCCTGCGCCTTCTCTACCAGTCTCTCACACAGCCTTGTTTCTGTGGTTGTTCAGCTCCTGGGCCCTTCTTCTGCAGGCTGAGGAAAGCAAAACTATCCTTTGTTGCTCCAGAAAGGATCTCTAGGGTAATGCGGTTCACTCTCTCTGTACAAAACCCTGATTGTTTGCTTGCAAATGTACGCAAACAGGAAAGCTGTTCTTTCAGAGTTGATGAAGAACTTTAAAGTGGGGCCCAGAACAATTTTCCCCAAGGATAACAGCCCCCTAATCCATGGAGTTTTGAAGTTGGATGGCAGCTCTCGTTACCGGCTGGAAAGACTATAGACGCCAATACAGGTGATCGACATGCTTCCTGGGGCTATACCCAAGGAGGCACTGTGTTGTTGAAGAGGGTAACCATACATGACAGACTGGATTTTGCCATCTGAAATCAAACTTGGTTGTACAGTCAGCAGCATCCTTAAATGAATCAAACTTCGTTTTGCGGGATTTTCCACCTCTCTAGCAGAGCTGGAGCTCCTGTGAAACAACAGCAGTGCCACCTGCATGCTGGGGAGATGAGGACAGGAGTTGGCCCCTGAGGAGAATGTCTTCAAACTAGAGGGGTAAATGGATACCAGCCTGTGGCACGTCACAGAATCACAGAATGTTTGGGGTTGGAAGGGCCCTGTGTGGGTCATCTAGTCCAACCCTCCTGCCGAAGCAGGGTCACCTACAGCAGGCTGCACAGGACCACATCCAGGCAGGTCTTGAATATCTCCAGAGAAGGAGATATTCCCTTATACTGTCCGTGGCAGTAAGCTAAAGCTGAGCATCTCTTGCGCTCCCAACTGTCCGTGTTATGGTCTGGTCATGCCTGGAGCATGCCAGCTCCTCGGCCGTGCTGGCACCCCAGGAGGTGGCTGTCTTAGGGCAACCCCTGCCATCTCTCTGTCCCTTGCAGCCAGATGTTGCTGCCCCATGGAAGAGAGAAGAGGGCGGTCAGGGAATGCGTGGCTGCCATAGCGGCTTTTCCTACTCGGCCTCTGACCTGCGGCTCCCACGCTGGAAGCTAACACGCCGCAGCCAGCAACCCAGGGACCTGCCGGACGGCGTTGCCCTCCTGCGCCACTGCTGCGGGGCGAGGGCCGTGTGCTGGCTGAGCTCATCGGGCTGCTGGCTCGCTGCCCAGCTCTGCGACACCGGCTGAGCGTCCTGCACCAGAAATTAGAGGGAGCTGAGCTAGGGAAGGAGGAGGAGGGTGCCATCTTACAGTGCATCCCCACCCACACGCAGCTCCTCGAAATGGGAGGCGGCAGCGGCAGCTTTAATATAAATGCAAATAAAAGCTCTGGAGTGTTATTAATGTGGTAGAACCTTTCCAGGGAAATGGTTCAGAGGAGGAAGAATAGTTCCCAGATGCTCAGTGTTGAGCTAGTTTATTGTGAATAAGATTCATCAAACCGGTTAATGGCCTGTTGCTCCCTCTGTTATGTGAATGTAAAGCAAACAGGAAAATTGGTTGACAGGTACAAGCTAATGTAAGCCAGTAAAGCCTCTGCCGTATCCACAAGTCTTTATTTCTCTAGTGTAGAAAGCAACAGCTAATGTCAGCATTATGTGTGTATCAAGAGGGGGGAGGACTGCAAATGTAAACCAAGAAAACATGGTTGCTTAGGGCACTAACCAACCTCTTGCCTCTGAAATGTCATAGCAGTAACAAACCTGGCTGCAAATGAACGAAGACAGACTGTAGAACTTGCTTGGACAAGAAAGACTTAAAATGCTGAAAAAGCTGTGGGGGAAAACCAGTGGGGGAGGGTCCTAAAAACCTTTGGGAATCTCAGCCTCTGGTTTCTTTTTCAGGACTGACTTCCATTTCAGTCTTGCTGATGGTCAGCACAGCATCAGCACCTAGAACACTGATGGGCTGCCGAACGCCTTAGGTAAGGGACTGGTTATTGTAGAAAGGGTGAACAGCAGCAGCGCCCTGAATAACTCACAAAAGAAAAGTTTCAGCAAAAGGAAGTGTCTCATTTTGAGAAAAGACGACCCATCAATTCAATTAAAAACGAGGAGTGTAAACAAAGGCAGGCTGCCTAATGCCTGCTTACAGCTCAAAACGTGGAACTCCAGCCAAGCCAGGCTGAAGAGTTAGTACGTTTGAGACGGATTAAAGGTTTGCATGTCTACCCATAGTTACATTAAATAGGATTAACAGTGCTAGCCACTAACTGGTGGGGGCAGGGGAAATAAAAGCATGGAGGTTGCTCTGCAGCTGTCCACGGGGCTACATGCACCTTTTTCTGAACGAATCAGCTCTTGGCAGGGCTAACCAGTGATCTAGCCAAGCTGGTCTGTCCTGAGCTGCACCATTTGCGTGCCAGCAAGATTATTTATCTCCTTTACTGGGAGGCAAAGACTAGGTCTTTTTCTCTGACTGTCCACGTGCTGTAATGGAGATGCAGAGGAGTTACAGAGCTGGGAGATTCTCTGCTGTGTGTAAATTAAGCTGACGCATCTGCTGCGCTTGAAGCTCGCACCCTGCCATTTTTTCAAAGGGGGTGTGTGTGTAAAAGAGAGGAAAAGAGCAGCTGAAGGAGAAATGAGAGGCAGCTAGCCATTGCAGTGAGAACATGCGCCTATGTAATAGGGGAGTTGGAGCTTGTGGGTAGAGGCAGCTTCATTCAGTGGCTTGTGACACTGCATGAGTGCGCTGAAAATCATGCGAAGACAGCATACCGCGGATACCTGAGCAGCCCAAATAGTGTTGCCTAGGTTGGGGGACTGAACTCCTCTGTTAATTCACAAGGCCCAACTAAACAACCTGAGGCATTTCAACAGGAAAGTCAGCAAAAGTGAACTTTTTTGGCCGAGCAAGGGATGCTCATGGTAAGACCCCAAGACTGTCTTTGCACTAGGAACGAAGTGTAACAGGAGTATGTGCTGGGCTGCACAGCAAGGCTGTGAATACGTCAGGAGGATGGAGGAAGGTAGGTTGTCTCCAGAAGCTACTGAACTGTATTAAGAAAAAATTAGCATAGACAGGATGGAAATTACACTTATAGGAAGGACAATACTTGTTTCTGAAGGCCTAAACCTATGGAAAGATAAAGACAACTGGTGTTATTCTGACAAAAAATGTATAGATTTCCCACCCCCAAAAAAGGCTTTCTGAATTAGAAACAGGTTTAGTAAGTGGAAAAGAAAGGTGGATACACAGCAGTGAGGGCTGAGAAAGCAAGGGACATCTCAAAACAGAGAAAGTATATAGATATGCCAAGAACAGAAGCTGAACCATACCTAAAAAAATGGTGAGGCAATAGTTAACGAGGCTGTGGGAAATGCGAGTGAGACAAGGAGTGTATTTTTTTCGGGAGGCACGTGACTCCTCTCTGGAGACGACATGGCTTTGGGGCCGGGGGATAGGGGGCTGTGACCGGACTACCACTGTGAAATTGTTTCGATCAGAATAACCCACATTTTCTTTCTACCAGTCCAGCTCAGCAGTGCTGAGGGAGCATTCATCTCCCAAAGGACAGCCTGTCCTTGCAGCTATTTCTGGGCTTCCTGCCAGGGCAAAAGCTATTTGGAAGATTTTATCATCATTCTTTCTTCATTCTCCAGAGCTGCAGCTGGGGATTTATTTCTGTAAGCATGCTGCAAAGGTGCATCTGGTTCTCCACACAGATATGTGACGAAGTTGGCAGCAGTAGTGGTTTTCTCTTTGCAAGAAGTGCAAGCACCTGGGTCTCTCTAAAGGCAGGGCGAAGATGAAGGTAGTTATAAATATCATTATAACAGCAGAAACACGCTCGTGAGAAGGGGCCATGTGCTGTCAGAGCAGCTTTATAAGCAGCGAACCGCTGGGGGTGGTTTGGTTATGTACGGGGATATCGAACTCCTGTTTACCATGTTGTACAAAATTAGCTAAGGGATCGGCAGCCTGAGGGTCATGCACGCTGTGTGTGTGAAGCGTGCACACTCCACTCCACTGCCCTTAATTCAGAGGAAAAATAACCAAGACAGAAACCCCATCAGCCGTGCCAATTCAGATTCAAATGGCTTTTATGCAGCGTAGATTGGGGGAATTATGCTGTTTCCAAGGACGTAGAAGTGGGCTCCTCCAGGGGTAGGTAAAGCCTGCATTTCATACACTACAATCTATTTCTGGACATGGTTTCACACTGTATGCAAGCCATGAGGATTCGACTGCAGCACATTTGTTCTGAGAGGATGTGAGAAAAAGAAGACAGCTCCTGCAGCTTGCAAAATGTAAAATCAGTCACGAGGCGGGAGGCTATCGGAGTTCTTCTCCCGCGGGCTGGGGTTTGTAACGTGATGGTGTCCTCGGTGTTCTTGCGGCAGGCCGGACAAGCTGCTGGGCTGCAGAGCCAGGTGGCGTGACGCCGGCTGTGCCTAGCACCAGCCTGGAGGAAAAGGCTAAATGACAAACTCGGAGGAAGAGTCAGCCTTAATCTCTAGCCAGTGTAAAAGCTTAACTAAGTTACTAAGTATGGAAACACAGCGTCATTTCAGCAGGCGTTGCATAAGGTTGCCATATTGGCTGCCTCTGAGAAGCTGCAAGCTCAGAGCCTCAGCAAACAGTAACGCCAGCCGCTCTTTTAAGTGCAGGTTACTGGATCTCCTGCGAGCAGTCCTATAAAACGCACACAGGGCAGAAAGCGAAGCTGCACGTGTGCGTCATGCATTCCTGGTCTCCCCTTCCAGCTCTGATCTTCCTTCCCTGGAGCGAGTGTAATTTGGTAAATTGGAACTACGTACTCTCTAAAGGGCTGTAGAAACCAGAATCATGTATTTACTGGCCAGCACAGACACTGCCTCGTCTGCCTGCAGAGCATGGACTCAAAGAAAATAATTATTTTCATCAGAAGTGGCTCACAGACAGCCCTGCCATGGGGTGGGGAGATAAATGTTCTGACATCTTTCCAGGCTTTGGATGAACTGAGTAAGGGCTGCAAAATACACCCGCTGCCCAGGTTGTTGCCAGGTTTAAGCAGCAGCTCTGAGGAAAGTGGAGGTGGTTGCCTCGTTTGGAAAGGGAGATCAGTCTGGGGAGGAGAAGAGGGGTTTGCCCTGCACCGAGAAGCAACTTACTCATACATTCATACAGGTTGCCATGTTTTCTGTAGCTCAGCTGAGCCCAAACACATTAAGAGTCACCTCAGCTACAGATTTGACCCAACAAGGGCAAGACTGTCCTGCTCATTGGGCTCTTCTGCCTCTAATTATCCCTGTCCCCAGCCTCACAGGTCCAGCTGATCTGAAAGAAACCTGTTAGGCTGCTTTACCTCCCAAAACAGTACTGTCCCTCATCCCTGCATGGGGTGACCTGTAAGTTCTAGAGAACAAAGCAGCACTTAAAGCAGGACCGCGATGTGCTTGCCAGACTGCAGTGCTTCCCGTTTACACAGGACATAATGGTCAGTGCACGTGCCTGGGAGGTGAGAGGTGGAGCAGATGCTCTCACGAAGGTGAGAAGTCTAGATGGAGGCTACTCAGACAAGAGGGAACTCGCTGTCTCACGAAACCCGAGGTGAAGGTCTCAGCTACCCACACCGCTTTCAGTGCAGCACGAGCCCCAACTCCTGACAGGGAGTCTTTTGGCTGTAATTGCAGTAGCATCCATGTCACCCAGGCACCAGCTGCAAGCGCCAACAGGTCACATCACCACCGAGGGCCTGGCCTGCTCGTCCATCCCTGCTGGCAAGCAGCTGCCTGCTTCACCTTCCTGCTGGAGGAGCCTTCAGGCAGCAGGTCCCAGGGCTGTCATCCCCTGTCACGCATTGGCAATGAACAGGGCTGGAGGACTGCAGCCCTCACTTGACGACGTAAGGAGCTCAGGTGCCAGAGACCAGGACCCCCACGAGGCTGCAATCGGACAAACGATTTTCTGTTTGAAATACCATTAGGGACCTTCTCGCTCCCTGCTCCAGCACTGGCTGGAGCCCAGCATGGGCTAAGGCTGCCCCTGAAGCCATGGCACTGCGTGTGCGCACCAGCTGGGCTGCGACTTGCCAGTGCCCGACCCGAGCAGCTTACTGGGTCGTGTCAGGGCAAGGGAGACGGAATCTTAACTCCTCGGGCAAGGATGTGCACGTCCACATGCCAAAGCTGGCTCCAGCAGGCCAAGCAGGGATTACGTGATGCTAAATCTGGGTATCAGTGGCTGGAAAAAAAAGCCCCCCCACACAAAATGATTAAAAACAGCACATCCCAAATCCTTGAAGCTTCTATTAGCAGAGTCCGGCCACAACGAGTGTGGAACTTCACTGACATTCAGAACCTCACAGAACTAGAACACACCACAGAAAAAATTTTCCTTGCGTTGAGTGGCTAGACTATGAACTTGCCCACGACTAGAAAGGCACTAATTAGTAATCTACGGGCAGAAAACACCCTGCCACACAGACTGCTGCTTGCCATCTTTCTGCCCGAGTTCTCCGCAGCGTGTAATAGACACCATCACGGCAGGGCTGGGTTTGCCTTTCCCCATCGCATCTTCTCCCTCCCCAGGCTCCAGCCGCGGAGTGTTCCCTCGCTCGACATGGCCCCGCTGGGACGCAATCCCCAAGAGCTGAGCTGCAGCCCACTGCCAGCACCCACTCCCGCCCACTCCCACCGAGCTACACGCCTGCCTCGGGGCAGAGCCCAACCAGCTCATCTGCTCCCTCAATAGAAGAAAGTCAAATTTACCTTTGCACCTTAAAATTTGACTCTCCAGTGGCTATGGGAAGCAGCTGCCACGTTTTCCATGCTTTGGGACATGAACATCTTCGACCCGTGAGAGCACTGAGTAAGCCCAGCACCAGGCCTGGACCTACACCTCCCACCCGTACTTTCTGTATGTCCTGGGATACACGGGTCAACAGGGAGAAATAGGCAGTGCCAGCCCAACACCACCTTTACTCACTCGACTCATCTCCCCTCCAGCTGCTCACTGCTTAAACTTACTTTCACAACCAATGTTTTCGGCATGTTTCACACCTCCGACCATTCACCTCCCTCGGAGTGAATATCCAAGTCAGCCACATCTGAAAAACCAAACCCTCCCACCACCTACTTCACTGATCTTCAGTACCTTGTCTCATCTCACACAAGTCAAACCCTTTAAATGAAATTAATGCCTTCCCACAGAAAAACCTGGCACACCTCAGTGTGATCCCCCCACTTCAGTTAACAAACATCTGTAAATTGTAGTGGGTGACAAGCCCCGTGAATTACTCTGTTAAACGAACAAAGCAGTTTCTGTGCACTTCACACAGCATTCTCCCCCAAAGCAGCCAGCCTCCAGTGTTCATATTCACACCTAAGCTTGGAAGAAGTTACACTTGTTTCACAGTTGTACCCAGTTATCACACACCAAATTTACTATAAAATAATTTATTAGACAGCAATACACAGCTTTAGCAGCAAGCTTATATACATGCACATAAAAACTGCTGACTACCCTACTCAGGGACTCTAGCTCTTTTGCCCTTGGCCTTACGGACCTCTTCAATCAGATCTTTTAAGTACTGAATTTCCTTACTAAGGGAATCTGCTTTCTCCTTCAGGGCCTGATTCTTCTGCTCCAACTCTCTGCACTCCCCTGACAACGCCTCCTGTTCTGCCCTCTTCTTCTGCCGGTAACGCGTGGCAGCCGTCTTATTCTGCTCCATCTTTTTCAATTTCTTATCTATTTTCTTTTCTCCTTTCACCTTTGCTGACACTACCTTCTCTGCAGGATGATCGTACGGCTTGGACCGCACAGAGCCACAGCTGGCATCTGCAGGGAACGGGTTGCCATTGGGGGATCCGACCGAATGCGTCGGGCTATGCTGGGGTGTGCCCAGGTAGGAGTCTGGGCTCATGCATATTCCACTGTCATCAGAATGGTTCTCCTCCTCTTTCTCAGACTTGGTGATCACTACCACAAAGGTGGGGCCCTCCTGTTTTCTTTCTCCTTCCAGAACATCCACTTCACTTCCTAGTTCTAAACTAAATGAATGGTCTGGAGTGGAAGTCAGAGACCCTGGGGAGAGGGGAAAAGACCAAAGGGAAGCCAATGGGGCCATGGGATCTGCTCCAATTGGAGAGTCAGGGAGGTGGGTGATTAGGTCAGTTATCAGTGGAGGTTCTTTGTTGTGGAATTCCTGGATGGTAGGGTTAAATAGGAGATCACACGTGTCTTCCAACGTGGCCATCAGCTCGTCTGGTGAGACGGTGGCTTCCAGATGTTCCATACCTAACAGGGCATCAAAATCAAATTCCTTCAGATCCATCTTCTCCACCATCCACTCCATGCCAGAGAAGGCATCCTCTGCACAAAAAGAAAAAAAAAAAAAAATCACCAACCAATGCAACTCCAGCTTCTGAAAACAATCTAGAAACTCATCTTTGAACACCTTCCCTATATTTTATATTGCTATGAAAAAAATCAGCCATCAGAAAAAATCTCCCGCAATTCAGCTGCAGAAGACTGCAGGGTACAATGTCAGCCATCAGCTGTTCCAACATTCCATCCCTCTTACTCCAACCCCAGAAGAATTCCAGGCCATTTGAAACACACAGCCATGATAATTTCTTATGACCTCCACCAGAGCAGTACAGTAACAGCTGGTACGTTAATGAAAGAACAACTAAAGTGTCACTTCACCATACGCCAGTCCAGTAACCAGCAATTGTTTCATTTAAGCAGTGTAGAACACACACTTGCCAAGCAGAGGTATGCATGTGAGGTTGCCTTCATGTTTATGAAAACATAGCAATTTTATTACCTAATCAGCATGTTACTTAGTATTTTATGTGCCACTGTAATACATGTACTTTATGCAAATAAGTAACACCTTACCCTGGCTGCTATCTATGGTGTTGCCTAAACTGTCCACAGCAAGCCAATTGGAGGAGACTGCCTTAGCCTTGTCGCTGGAGAACCCATGCGAACCGAGGGGCTCGGCCACCTCCAGGTAGTCATCTAGGAGTCCCAGACTTTCCTCAGCCACCGAACACGGCTGGCTGAAGGGGGATAACGAATCCCCCAACAGCATCTCGTTGTTCAAGAGGCTCATCTTCGTCAGTTTTTAATGCTTTGACGTCGAAGGATGCAGACAGGTAGAGGGTCTTTTTGTCGACTACAGCAATGCTGCTGTGCAGTGCCTTGAAAAACCTGCAAACAGAACTTTTAATTCGTCAGTACTCGTTCAACCAGCACAGGTTTTTTTAAAAGCGATGCGACCTCAGGAAGCATGGTGGTTACTCTACGGACTTGTACGCCCTTCCTATCTGCGGGGCTGCTGTTTGCCCGCAGCATAGCGTCCTCGCGCTTTTTAGTTTCCTGCCCAAGGCCCGCACCTCCCGCCGAGGCCCGCCCGGCTTCCTCACGCCGCCGGCCCCGCCCACCCGCCGTGACGCACGCCCCGCCAGCGGCCATTTCGCGATCCCGCCGCCTCCCTCTCCCCACCCCGGCCGCCATTTTGTGTCTTGCCACGTTTCCACCACGGCCCCCAGCTGCCGCCCAGGCTTCACCGGGACGAGTACCGAGGACGCGGTGCTGGAGGCGAGGTGGAAAGGGACAGCGGACCCCTCTGAAACGAGCTTACAACACGGGGCGTGTGCCTGAGAAACCGAATCGAGAGTCTCACGCACTTTTTACTGGAATTTCCAGAGGGTTGAGACACCCCTCCAGATTATCAGGGCAGACTTAACGCTACACTGTTTAAGGATCACAGCACAGTTTAAGACCAGCCCCCGTTTATCTACTCGGGACGACGGACCAACCCTCTCCGAACCCCGACGCCTCCAACGCCCCGTTTCCCCCCGCCACAGAAGCGCTCCCCTCACGCGGGGTAGATGTACCCTCCCCCCACCAATGTACTGCTCTCGCTCCCACCAAACCTTAAAACCCCGAACTTTTGGAAATCGAGTTTTCTTGAACGAGGAAAGCCACCAGAATTCCTCGTTATTTCTTCTGGAATGGCATTTCCTGCCATTTCTGACACCCGCCGCCCCCGCGCAGTTTGAGGCCACGCAAGGACGCCCCCTTCTTCCATCTTATTACCCAAGTACTTTTGTTCTGGGAGATGCCATCCATTACCATAAGGGTGACAAACCCACCCCCGAAGCCCACTTAAAAGGGAGAAGATGGCGACCAAGCAACACCCAGAGGAAGCGCTCCCGTCCCTCACACACAATACTCACGCCATGGTTGCAGATGCCGGGGAGGTGCTGAGGCCGCCGCCGCTGCTGCTGCGCCTGCTGCACTGGCCGATGCCGCCGCTGGCCCTGCCGCCCTTAAAGCGCCATGGCGGCTGGGGGGGAAGGTGCTGCTCCGGTCCGCGCCGCGCGGGAGGCTGCTGCGCGCAAACACAACAACACAACCTCTGCTTTCCGCCACCGACACACAATGAGGTGGCACCGCCCGCGCGCCGCCCTTATATGGGAGCCGCCTGCTGCGAAACAAGATCCGGCTATGATGTGTACTTCCGCCAAGCGTCACCTGCTTCTCACCGGCTCCCGCCGGCCTGTAGCCCATCTTTCTGGCGTTCTCTCCCGACATTCTGCTACGGCTTAAACGCAGCAGCCGTCGACAAAAGCTACCGCTCCGCGACGGAACATCGGAGGAGGGACTATATGGTGTACATCCGCGCCGGCCACCTCCCCTCCCGGCGAATCCGCGTCACGTGATCGGAGCAGCTGGGGACACGCCCGCCCCAACCGCGGGGAGCGCTAGGGCGGGGGGGTTTAACCGCCAACAAAGACGGGGCGTTGGCATGGGAGGCATCACGCAGAGAGCCACGTGGGAAGGGGGGCGCTCATTGGCTGCAGGGGAGCTGTTCACGTGGCCTGTGAGCCGTCATTGGCCAGGGCCCGGCGGCGGCCGGATGCTGGGGGGAGAGGGGCGACGGGGGGCACCTGGCTGAGAAAATGGTGGCGGGTGGGGGAGCGGGAGCGGGGTTGCGCCTCTCAGCCCGGCCCCGCGCCTTCGCTGACCCGTCCCTCTCCAACTCAGTGTGTGTGCCCCTCTTTATTTTCCAACGGCCCCGTTTGTTCTCTACACAAAGTCCTGCTGATGTCAGGCCGAGGCGCTGGCATGGCTCCCCTGCAGCGCTGAGGCAGCGGGCCGCCGCGGCCTCCTGCTCCCCTCAGATAACGTGTCAGCCCAGGGCAGCGTCGCCTTCCCTCCCTGCCCGCCCCACGCATGCAGAGCTCAGATTATGGCGGCTTGGGGGCACGGGCTGTGTGTTTGCGTGCAGGATGGCACCTGCGTCCCTGACTGGAGGCTGCTGGCCTCGCAGCGACCATGGCGTGGTACCGACCCGGAGCGGTTCGTCAGGAGCTCCGCTGGAGAGCCGTGCTGCTAAGCAGCCGAGAGCATGAGTCTAATTAGTGCCTTGGACCTATGCAAGAGCTGAAAATGAAGTTGGTTATTCCCCAGCTGAGGAATGAGAAGTTCCTCTCCTGCCATGCAGCTTTGCGCTGACACAGTTGCTTCTCTGTTCAGCATGCAGACATTACTCAGACTGATGTGAGCATTAATGGGTCACCTATATAGCCTCACAGCTGTAAAGGGCAGTGTCACCTTGGAAAGTTTTTAAAGAGCAGTTTCACATTATATTTTCTCTCATCTAAATCAACGCACTGCTAGGAAAGAAGGCAGCCCTCTTCCCGCACCCTGTTCCTGGCTATACAGTTCCACTAGCTGGTCTGGCCCTCCGTGAGCCAGCTCAGCCAGCTAACCCAGCAGGAAACGCAGAGGAGTCAACAGTTTTCTGCTGGTTTCAGTCCCTGTTTCATTTCACTCGGGTCAGGCAAGCGCCGGCCAGCTCGAGTGAGCTGGGAGGATCGGTACCTGTGTGCTTCCTCACTGTGTCAGAGGCATCCAGCTTCAACCGGTTGCTTTTCCACGCTGCCAACCTTGCAGTATGCCATCAGCTCCGAGAGCTGCGGTGGGTCCTTGCTTGTTCAAACATCATCGTCCTGCAGGTCAAATTGCTCTTGGCTACTTCTGCAAAAGGCTCCACTATTTTCCAGTTAGGGCCTCAGTAGTATTTGTACAAAGCCATGGCCTTCACTGAGTTTGTTCAGGTGTAACTGCCTGGAACTTATTAAACAACCTGACTGATCGTTTGCGAGGACAGATGTCACCCAATTTCTACTTTTAGCAGTCTGATGTTACCATCATTGCTACAAAGCAGAGTATGTCACTCCACATCTGTAAACTGAACACTAGCTGCTGAATGAAAAAGGCAATTTTTCCTCCGTGTTGGTTTGTTGGGGTTTTTTTGTTTTGTTTTCTTTCGAGTCTTTTTTGTCTAGAAGCAAGCACAGATTTTGGAATGACTCATTAACAAGGAGGAGGCAGAGAAAAATGTCTTCCAACACCAGAAAACACGGCAGTAGCAACTGAGTGATATAAGATGATTGTTCTGATAAATACACCACGGAGCAGGCAGATCTTGCTTCAAAGCAAAATTCAGCTTTTAAAGAAGCCAAGTGGGCGACTGGCTGGGTGGATGGGTGGGCAGCATCTCCATGTCCTCAGTGGCTAAGGGAGAGCTCTCACATCACTTGCTGTGCCTGCGTGCCCCTCCTTTAAGTGAAAAGGGTGATTATACAACCGTAATCGTAGCTAAATAAACAGAAATGATGTACACACCCAATCCTTCATCTTGAACAGATAATTATAGATTTCTCTAAAAGGACTCTGGGTATGTGTGAGCAAGAATCACGCAAGCAAAAATGAAATACACAATGAGGAACTTAACCCCGATCTGCCTGTTTCATAGCTGCCTGGTTTCTATTTTGTGTGTAAACTTCTGTGGAAATTTGTCTGCGTTACGATCTCTAGACAGAAATTTTTTATCAATCCCCAATCCAAAAAGTGAAATCCAGTAACAGGAAGCCAGCCATTTAGTGAACAGCATATTTTTTTCCCTGTTTCCTGAAGGACTGCAGAATTACTGTTATTAAATGATTTCCAGAGCTACATCCCCAATTCCTTTATAAATCACCTCTCTGCATTTGCTTATGTTGCATCAGAGATTTCTACGTTGTGGCTAGAGTGTTTTCACCAAGGTAGGAGATACTTCTTTAAGCCCAAGTAACAATTGCTTGGGAATCTTTGTACAAAGAAACTGACAAGTATTTTCTGAGCAGAGAATTACTAGCTGCCTGCTACTGACTCAACAGTGTCTAAAAAGCGTTCCTTTCCACTATTGCAGAATACATTTTTGGCTCAGAGATTGTGGAGAGAAGTCTGGCAGTTCTGAAGAAAATTGAATTTGCAGCGCGAAAAGGTGGCTTCTGAATGAAGATTAATTTGTGTGTATGGTCAATGAACTCCTGCTGGCTCATTAAGGTCTTTAGCACGGTGGATGTTATTTTCCTGCCCTGGGTACCGTACCGTGGCAAAGAGAGCTCCTGTGATAAGTACAATTCATCCCGACCCAGGAGCCAGCCGCAGGCAAAAGGAGCTGCTTGTGCAGAGCTCACTGCAGGACAGAGGCCAAAGTGACCTTGCTGGGAAGTGATGAACGGCCCTGATAAATGCAGCACTGCAGAAAGCCACCTCCAGCCAAACAGCAGCACCAGGAGGCAGAAAACTAATACTCCTCCATTCACTCTCCTCCTTCATTAAGAAGGAAGGTCAATATATGGGCTTGCTTTCTTTTTTTTTTCTTTTTTAAAGTTAGCATTGTGAAGGAAAAGAGGTTTTCTTCTTTGACCAGTAAGTACACAGGAGAGAAACATGCTGAATGCTATGTTGTTAAGCACACAAAAAGACAGGGAGGACGTAAGTGTTTCTATAGTAACATGTCCTCGCACATTCTAGACCATCTGTATAAGATGCTCTCAGGGACTGTCAGCGGGGGGGGGGGGGCACTCCTGGGCCTCTGTAGCAGGGCAGCAAGG
>Ga0065711_1007569_pt1 | contig 14615 bp, 10 predicted proteins | sample Hoacrofraction12_FD_59098 | JGI IMG/M metagenome (GOLD analysis project Ga0065711, IMG submission 59098) | Hoatzin crop microbial communities from Cojedes, Venezuela - Epithelial fraction 12 v2 (version 2) | ecosystem: Host-associated > Birds > Digestive system > Esophagus > Crop | place...
AATACAGACACATTCTTTTCCTAAGCTCATCTAAACTAAGGCCATGCAGACACATTCTTTTCTTATCTTATCCAAGGCCTTGCTTCCTCCTTCAGGATGGCTCGGCACTATCTCTCTTCTTCTCAGGGTCGGGATGGCTGGCCACTAACTCCCTTCTTCCCAGGGTTTATGGCCCACAAGTTCCAACACATCCTCCCTCATCAATTGCACCGCGCTGGGGGCCCTGCTGAGGCCCACACTCCACTGTTACCTTGAGACAACGGTTTGGTTTCCTTTTAAATGCTTGATTAAACTAATATCAATCCACTACAAGTGGAAAAGCAAAGCATTTCACATTGTCTCTGTCAGCTGCAGTTAACACTCCATGTTTCGCTGCTCAGTCCAACGCATTCGTGGTCAGAAAGATTTGGCACTGTGGTTTGTTTGAATATAGCACGAGAGCGAGCTTTGGCCTGGTTATTCATGCACAGCATCTGTCTGTCCCCATGCTCTGTTGCTCTCCCACGGCCTCAGAGCCCCCTCCATTACAGCACTCACCACAGCCACCGACAGGCAGGGCCCAAAGGGGTTTGCACATTTCACCCGGCGTGAAACTTCCCCTTACTCTGTCAGGAAAGGCTGAGGAACCCCAGCTGTGAAAGTCAAAGAGTTTGGATCATTCACAGAGGAAAATCTGAAAGCACTCTTGAATTCAAAGCAAGGGGTTAAACCAAGCTTTTCCTTCCGAAGAGACTCATTTATTTGAAGTCAAGCAGGCAATTCTGTCTCCCCCCCTCCCAAACCAAACAAAAGCAAATGTAGTATGTTCAACTGAAAGCATTTTAAATTAAAACAGAAGAGAAAAAAATAATTTCTTGTCATAATCCTGTTTTTATTTTCTAAGCATAAAAGAGCCGAGCTAACATGGATGTCAACCCCACTTGACTACAGTAAGTGGAATGGTTCCAGTTCACACAAAGTTGTATATGCCTGTAAAATCATGGAAAAAATGTATTTAAACCTTCATAAATAATTAGATCAACTGTTTATGGTTATAAAACAAATGGTTAGATCTGATGGCTTAGAAGGCTGGGGGACAGAAAGTCAAGTGTTACCTTACACTGCATATGTGGATATATATTCTGAGATTAAACAGATGCAGAAAACGTGGCTTTTAGCAAGCAATATCACAAACAATTCTGGGGCAGGGACAGAACTACTTCATTCCTCTGTGTAAAAAGGACAAAAAGTATTGGCCTTGAACTGCCTGCTATGAAGGACTAGAGAAAACAGGGACTGAAAGCACCTCTAGGTTCCCGACTGCAGCAGCTGTCTGCTATGGGTTACCGCCATCTTCTCCCCGAGGGGATAGTAGGGAGCAAAACGAATCTTGTTCTCCCCTTGGCTTAGATCCCTTCTTTAAAAAAGGCTCCAATTTGGTACATTATGGTACATTCAATGTGTGTAGGTCCCCTGTCCCACTTTCTGCCCTGGCGCGTCCCTGTCTTTCTCTGCCTTGCAGACTGTTCTTTGTGGGATAGCTGTGTACAGCCCCTTAATAAAGTCAGATTAGTAAATCAAACCCACTAATCATCACATCCAAAACAAATAGGGCCCAAAGTTGCAAAGTAAGAAGGATTTTGTCTGCGCTCCTGCATCTCCTCAGAAGAGAAGCCAAACTTTTAAGAGAGTTGGCAGAATGCATTAAAAGGAGCTTTTCCTACCAAGCAAGAGCAACAACCGGGTGTTGAAGTGATTACCTTCAAAACAGCTCAGACATGCTTGTTTGGCTTTTTTTTCACCTGGGTTATCCATTACTTTTTTCAGAGAAAAATTACTTGATTCGTGTTCAACAAACGTTGAAAGCGGCTTTTATTTGACATTGTATAAGATTCTCTGTTGCTCAGAAGTGTGGCTCTTTTTTATGGCACAAATGAATAATTGTGACTTCCGTGGAAATTCTGGAGAGAGCAAGCACGGAGGAAATCAGTTATTTAGCCCTTTCTGGAAGAAAGACCATTTCTTAATAATTGCTGATGTTCCAGCTTTAGCAGCCTATGTGCACTCATATGGCCCTGAACCAAAAAGAGCATTTACACTTGGGGAGTGTAACTTGTCCTTCTTCCTGTGGCACTGGAATAGGTGGTGAGGACGGATCTAGTGAGGAGAGGCTTCAGAAGAGCTGGCAGTAAAGAGAGTTGAGCCCAGACCTGTATCCTGGATGTGAGCCACCTTTTGATTCTGGCACATCTGTGATTAGGGTCCAGGTTTTCAGCTCTACCCCAGTGCCTATGGCTGAGTACACCAAACCCTCTCTCTTTTCTCTCTCACCCATCTGCTCCTCAGTGTGGGGAAAGAACAAAACCCATATTTCTAGTATGAAGCCTCATTGGATTCACAGGCAGGGAGAAGCAGTGTGAGATGTGTCTTCTGCAGGCAGTTCATCCAGCTGTGCATGTTGAGTAGCAGCTCCATGGCTAAATAATCTCCCATTTTAAAATGGCTGAGAAGCAAAAGAGGTCTGAGGGAAGTGGGGAAGAATAGGACAGCAAAAAGAGGGATTCAGAAAGAGGAGTAGGCAACGGCGAAGGAGTAAGCAGGATAAAATATAAAACAGGAGTGGTTTGGTGTAGTATGCTGTGTCCTAGCTCTCACGAGGCACATCTCCTGCATGTTAGTCTATGTCTGGTTTTATGCTGGTCATAAAAGAGCAGTTCTTAAGAGGGCTGTTTGTGACCTGCATGCTTAGAGGTGAAGACCATGACTGCAACCTGAGAAGGAAAACCTGGAAGAAAGCAGAAGTGACACATATTGACAAACTGAACCACAATCCAAGCAGAAGGACGAAAGCAGCAAATTTCATCTTCTGTCACCGAAAATAAACGAGGTGAATATGCATTGACTTTATACCTACTCATGTATGATATGACTTCTGTATTTCTGAAGGTTTAGCATCCACTCAGGAAATCAGAAAAGCTGTTTATTGCCCTGCAATGTGTCGAAAATCAGGAATAACGTTCCATTAATAGCTGAGATTACTCAAAGCCTTCACAATAGCAAGATACCAGACAGACTGTCCCAACGGGCAATGGGCACAAACTGAAACATGGGAGGTTCCCTCCGAACATCAGGAAACGCTTTTTTACTGTGAGGGTGACTGAGCACGAGAACAGGTTACCCGGGGAGGTTGTGGAGTCTCCATCCTTGGAGACACTTGAAACATGTCTGGACACGGTCCAGGGCAACCAGGTCTAGGTGTCCCTGCATGAGCAGGGAGTTGGACCAGATGACCTCCAGAGGTCTTTTCCATCCTCAGCCACCCTGTGATTCTGTGATTCTGTGAATGCCATAAGGTATGTTCATGCTATGAAAACTGTTGGACCTTGGCCAGAAGAAGCAGAGGCTGTAATTGGTGTAGCACTATGTCACTGAGGCCCATATCACTTGGGATCATCTCCAAAGAGATTGTGGCCCATGTTTCAGAGCCCTTGTCTTGCTGCAGAAGCAATAGTGCACCAAGGTGTTGGAGCTGTCTGGACTCCCTTTTCCTGCTCCTCTCTGGGACTGGTTTTGCCTTCCTCGAGAAAGCCACTTGCATTTGCTTTTAAAGTCTGTACTTGAGGAAAGATTCATCTGTTTGTTATAACAAAGCGGACTTGAAAATAGATGGTGTGCATGTATGCTTAGGTCAGAAGTGCACTTGCCTCAGCTGATAATTATTCTGTATTTTTAGCATCAGGGTGGACAAATCTTTCTATTTTCTCCATTGGACAAAAAAAAAAATTTATTTCCTTCCTGTTACACACCCAGAACTCACAATGATTGTTATTCTGACAGCACTGTCTACTTTGTTAACGCATGCACAAAAGCTGCTTTAAAGCAGACAGATAAATACAGCCTGGCTTTATTTTAAGCTTTCCACATTTTTACTAATGTCAAATTTCAGCACAGTTGGAGTGATTGCTCAACTTTGCAGTCCGCAATTCTCCAGTTCAAATGCCACAATTCTAATGCAGATGTAATGCGTTCAGCTCAACATTTAGAAATACACACTTAGGTATATTCAGAATTACGCTATTGTTTGTCTTGATTCTGCTATTAAATAATCCTCAAATTTTCGGTTTTGGTGAGAATGATTTACAAGAAAATCCCTCATTTACTTACATAACCCAAGCCTAAGTAAATATCTTGAAACTACTTTCATGTTTTCTTTATTTTATTAAGACAGTGATAAAAATGAATTAAGAATTACATAATTCCCCACAAAAGCCTTTTTTCCAGACAGTAGAAGCTTCCAGAGATTTATGACGAAGGGATTCTAACTCATTAGGCGGCTAAGTCTTGCCAATCTGTTTACACGGAGAACAAATGAAATACAAGAATTAAGATGGTTTAAGAATTCAAGGGAAACAGCTCTGTGAGATGTTTCAGAAAGCAATGCCGTGGAGCTTCTGCTGAAATTTCTGTTTATTAAGATGTGACAAATCCTGTTGTCTTGCAAAGTGACCCCATATCCCAAATGCCCCAATCTGGTGGCAGGGATTTCTCCCACTTCACCAGCCGTGGCAAGCGTGACGTTGGCCGGACTGAAGCCCTCCGCAGCAGGTCATGCCAACTCTTTGGTCAGCACATGCAGACCAGGTGGATGTGAGGAGTCTGGAGCTCTGTCCTGTCCTGCCTACAGGTTCAGATATTGGAAAAGAATTAGATCACCTCCCCCTTCCCTTCTGCATATTAGTCTTTTCTCCACTTCTCACCAGCTCTTTTTACGACTTGTATTTAATAACACCCCTGGATGGTTTTTAAAAACATACTTTTTTAATGTTTCTTTAACAAAACACAAATTCCCATCAGACGTAATTTTATGGTCTTATTACTCATAGAAATGTCGAATTCCCCTCATTATTCCTGTTGACCTTGGCTTCACTTAAATCCTGTGGCTGTGCATTAGTGCTTCTGCATAATATAAAATCATTTCCCTTTGGTAAGATTTACACTACACTGCTTTAAATATGATTGAATATCTCCTTGTTCATGCAAGAAAGCAAATAAGGTGTCCTTTACCTGCCTGTCCGTTCTTATTTGTTTCCAAATTAAACAGTCCTCTGATTATTTGCTCTTATGCTGTAGTGCCTTGCACAGCCCGTGAAGATCATTTGCAGATTAGAGCAGTGGAGTCAGGCACAAGAAGAGGAAAATGGACTGGAGAGAGATGGAATACGGAGGAGAACGGCTACGACTGTTCATCAAAACTTGTTTTCCCCATATGTTCTTTTGACATAAAATTGGTTCCCAGGTGTCGGTGCATGGATGCCCCCCAGCCCAAGCAGCACGTAGCCTCTGGTGAGGGGAGCAGAGAAGCAGAGCAAAGAAAATTGGATCAGAAATTAGAAAACTGAGAAAAACAAAAAGGAAGGGCAGAAAGATCTGCTGCCTGCCTGCTGCAGTGCAGAAGGAGCTAAAGATCTGGTCACCAAACAGTTGCAAAGGGACCCCTGACAAATAATGGTAGGAACAGCCCAACACTATCTGATCTTGTTCATCAGAAGTGAGCACTAAGTTCAGACAGCAGTGTGACGTGTCACCTTGTCTTGCTGGTTGACTGCAATGCTCTTGGCTCTGCGTGTTATGAATGCTGCCTGTGCATTTCACTTTCGGTTTGGTTTTTTTGACTTTTTTTTTCTTCTTCTCATTTTCATGAGGTGCTGGGCACTACTGCACTGTCTAATCAAGCAAACTGCACTTAAACGGCATGTCTGCAAGTACAGGCCAGGCATGGAATTTTCCATTCTGTTAGAAAGTGTGTATTTGTCATAACCATCCAATTTCAGTGGGAGCACACATGCCAGCTTCCTCAGGAAGAATTTTGCAGCACCTACCTGGAATTTCCAGTGAAAACAGCCTGCTCAGTCTCCATGACAGCCTGTTTGTCAAAGAACATACGTGGGGTGTGAGAGATCCAGAGTCAAGTTCTTGGCTCCAGGAAAGATACCACTGGAGATATAAAGCAAAATAGCTCCAAAAGGAGAGACTGGGAGCGCCCTCACTGAAGAAAGACAATAATGTGGCATGAAGGCACTTACAATGGGAAAGAGCAAGCTTCAAATTCACGGTCTAAACACAAAATACAGTCATCACTGAAGTCTCCCCCATCTCATCTGTGCTCCCTAGGCTCCAAAGTGTTGAATTATGATAGTCCATTTCCTCAAAGAACATTAAAAAAACTTCAACGCCCCCTATAATTCTGGATTAACTGACCCCTGTGGGTACAACTAGCATGCAAAATAATGTGTGAGCTGTGCAAAGTGATGGTATTAACACATCTCTACACTACCAGTATAACATTCCCCAGTATTGCTTGATGGTGCCCACCATGCACTATCACTCTGGGATTTAATGTCTTCTCTATGCAGGAATAGAACTCAAGTGACCAACAAAACATACCACAGCTGAAATTGCTCCTGCCTGAGAAGGCAAGACTTCAGAAACAGCTTACGTTGAGAGTCAAGAGCTAGATGTATTTGTGATGACAAAGCTTTTATGTCAGTCTTGATATTACTAACTTTTGACTTAGGAAGTGCTTAAACAGTGTGTTTCACAAAGAATTTAAGTGAACTTAATGGCTGCCAATTAGTAGCGATGTTCATTTAGTTTCTATTGAGATGCCCTCAAGAAATATGGTATGGCTTAATTTGTGGTGACCCTCTGAGTCTGAGTTGACTGTGTCTGCATGTTTCTCAGTTCTTTCCAAAAGATAATTGTCAGCTATTCCAATGACCAAACCATCCAGAGGCCATGATGCTACCTTTCACGCTTGTACTATTGTACTCAACTCCCAGTGAAGTACTGATTGCTGTTGTCTAAGCACCACATGCCTGCACAGAGACACAAATAGCTTGTTGCAGAGCCATTTATTGCATCAGCAAAACAAAAGTCTATTAAATTTTCTGCTCATGCAAATGATAATCCATCTACTCACCATCACAAAATTTTCCTTTAACATGAAGGGCTGGACTCTCTTTTGGCTCCACCATAATGCCCACTGCATTATCTCCTTAAAATAACCCTATCTGAGCACTCAGAGAAGAGGCGGGTCCTGCAACCACTGTTAAGCTGAAGATAGACATCAAGATTTGTTTCCCGAGAAGATCCAAAACAATGACTTGGAGTCTTTTGAAATGTCCTGCTTTCACTCATTTCTCTCATCCTCCCTTTGTCACTTCTCTTTATCTCATCCACTTTGTCTGACTCTTTGAAAGAACAGAATTGCTACAGCTGGAAGGAAACCAATAAAACCATTTTCTGAGCTGCTGACAGCTCTGTTACTTCTGTGGACCTGGAAAAATCAAGCTATCTGCATAGTCCTTCTTTGTCATCTTGAGAGTCAAACCTGGTGGCCACAGCCTACACGGACTGTGCTAATTAGTACTGCATGAAGATCTGCTGACAAAGTAGCAGGTGACTCTTCTGAGAGGTGTGGAGGTACCCATTTGCCAACGTGGCACAGTCTCTAGAGAGGATGCTGCTACCAGGGGTTCACATCAGGGACGTCACCAGGAGACTGCCAAGACTTGTGCAATCCACTGACTATTATCCGCTGCTGTTGTTTCATGTGGGCACCAACAATACAGCCAAGAGCAGTCTGAGGAGTATCAAGAAGAATTACAGAGCCCTGGAAGCGGCGGTGAGGGACTCCTGATCGCAGGCAGTTTTTTCATCAGACTCATCAGTCAGGCACTTTTTTCCCAGTCAAAGGGAAGGGTTTTGAAAGGGCCAGTCAAATCTAGCAAATCAGCAAATGGTTACAGGACTGGTGCCACAGCCAGGGCTTTGGTTACTTAGACCATGGGAATCGCTTTGAGAAACCTGGTCTACTGGGGGCTGATGGGGTCCGTCTGTCAGAGAAAGCGAAGAGTATCTTCCATCAAAGGCTTGCCAAGCTGGTAAAGAGGGCTTCATACTAAAGACGCTGGGGGAAGGGAACCTCAATCCATCCCACTGCTAGCAGTTTAATGCCAGTCCCAGCAGTAGATGCCCAGAGACTGGAGAAGCATCAGCAGGAGAGCACCTGAAGCGCAGCACAAAGGAACTCCAGCCAGTAAGTCAGCTTCAATGGGGGGCCAACTTAAACGCCTCTATGCAAATGCATGCAGTGTGGGAAATAAACAACAGGACATGGAGACAGGCACACCTGCAGGGCTATGATCTTACTGGCATCACGGAGACATGGTGGGATGGCTCCTATGACTGGAGTGTTGGAATGGAAGAATCCAGGCTCTTTAAGAAGGACAGCCAGGGGAGATGAGGAGGGGGTGTCGCCTTCTATGCCAATGACCAGCTAGAGTGCATGGAGCTCTGACTGCAGATGGATGAGGAGCTGACTGGGAGCTTACGGGTCAGGATTAAAGGCAGGGCTTGGACTGGTGATATTACAGTGGGGGCCTGCTACAGGCCACCCAACCAGGAAGACTGAGCAGATGAGGCCCTCTATAGACAGATAGGAGCAGCCTCATGTTCACAAGCCCTGGACCTCATGGGGGACTTCAACCACCCTTGCATCTGGTGGCAGGACAACACAGCAGGGCATAGTAATCCAGGAGGTTCCTGGACTGTGTAGATGATAACTTCCTTCTCCAAGTGATGGAGGAGCCCACGAGGAGAGGTGCTATGCTGGACCTTGTTCTCACCAACAAGGAGGGACTGGTGGGGTTACTGCCACTGGTGGATAAAGGAAGAGCAACTGATGTCATCTATCCGGAATTATGCAAAGCATTTGAGACTGTCCCATATGACATCCTTGTCTCTAAATTGGAGAGACAGGGATTTCATGGATGGGACACTCGGTGGACAAGGAATTGGCTGGATGGTCACACTCAAAGAGTTGTAGTCAACGCCTCTATGTCCAGGTGCAGACCAGTGATGAGTGGCGTTCCTCAGGGGTCAGTATTGGGACTGGTGCTGTTTAACATCTTTGTTGGTGACATGGACAGTGGGACTGAGTGTACCCTCAGCAAGTTTGCTGATGACACCAAGCTGTGTGGTGTGGTCCACATGCTGGAGGGAAGGGATGCCATCCAAAGGGACGTTGACAGGCCTGAGAGGTGGGCCCATGCGAACCTCATGAGGTTCAACAAGGCCAAGTGCAAGGTCCTGCACCTGGGTTGGGGCAACCCCTGGTATCAGTACATGCTGGGGGATGAAGGGATTGAGAGAAGCCCTGATGAAAAGGACTTGGGGGTGCTGGATGACAAGAAGCTCAACATGAGCTGGCATTGTGTTCTCACAGTCCAGAAGGCCAACCGCAGCCTGGGCTGCAACAAAAGAAATGTGGCCTGCAGGTCAAGGGAGGGAGGTGATTCTCCCCTCTGCTCTGCTCTGGTGAGACCCCACCTGGAGTCCTGTGCCCAGCTCTGGAGTCCCCAGCACAGGAAAGACATGGAGCTGTTGGAGCAGATCCAGAGGAGGCCAAAAAAATGATCAGAGGGCTGGAATACCTCTCCTATGAGGACAGGCTGAGAGAGTTGGGGCTGTTCAGCCTGGAGAAGAGAAGGCTCCAGTGAGACCTCAGAGCAGCCTTTCAGTACCCAAAGGGGGCCTACAAGAAAGCTGGAGAGGGACTTTTTACAAGGGCGTGTAGTAATAAGACAAGGGGTAATGGATTTAAACTAAAAGGGTAGATTTAGATTAGATATAAGAAAGACGTTCTTTACTCTGAGGGTGGTGAGGCCCTGGCTCAGGTTGCCCAGAGCAGTTGTGGCTGCCCCCTCCCTGGAAGTGTTCAAGGCCAGGCTGGATGAGGCTTGGAGCAACCTGGTCTGGTGGAAGGTGGCCCTGCCCAGGGTGGGGGGATTGGAACTAAATGATCTTTAAGGTCCCTTCCAACCCAAACCATTCTATGATTCCATGATTAAAGTCATGGTTTGAGCCACCCTGCAAAAGAAATCTCCCTTCTGCCAGTCCACCTCATTCTCTCTCTCAACCTCATATCATGCCAAAATGTTCCCTTTGAAAAGATACAGAAGATGCATCTTTCTGAGAACACTTGGACCACACTAAAATCAGGAGATGCTCCTGGCACCAGACAACAATTTCTCTCACTCTGAAGCTTCCATCAATGATGAGAGACTGGTCTGAACATCAACTCAAACTGCATTTTGGAACTGTAATGGAGAATAACACTGGTTTTCTTAATGACATGTCATACCCACCTACGACTATCATATTTCAGGAAGACTGAATGATATTCCTTGAAGCTGCATCCCCAAAACATGACTAAATACCCTCTTTCACTGCACGTCCTGAAATACAGATGGGCTTAGTTATGCTTTCACTGTAAGTCACCAGTACTGCCACTGAAATCATTGGGTAAGACCCTAAAGGAAGAGGGGATGCTGTGTTCACAATGTATGTGACCTGTCTCATCCTTTTTTCAGAATGCTCTCCTTTGTAAAGGAAAACCCCTGTAACAGCAGTCTCCTGCTCATATCATTTCCTTTTCTTGCACTGCAGTATGCCTGGACAACAGCGAAAGAGGATACAGGCAAGCTTTTAACCTTACTGAACTTAACATCAGACTGATGTTGAAACACTGAGTTATTTGGCTTGCCCATGAACTGAGGAATATGTGAAGACATACGTTTGTGTTGTGCAGTAACTCTGAATGCAACTGATGGAGTAAAATACCCCAGAAAGGGAAGTTATTTTCATGATTTTCCATGTTCCAGGTGGCAGCGTAGCACGGCTCCCAGCTCTATACTTCCTCTCTCTACCAGAGAGGCTGAAGGGACTGAATGTCTCTCACGACCTTTATGTGTTCTGTCCGTTGGTGACAACCACGGACAGGTGCAGATACCAAGGGGTTTCTGTTAAAATTAACAAGCACCCTAAGACTCCACCCAGACACCTGGGAAAATTAGATGTTTTCCCCACATACCGTAACAGGCTATACTTCCCCTCTCACAAGCTCTAATCCTGCCTATAAACAAAATGAATGCTATTGAGGAGAAAAAGGAACCCAGAATTAATTTGGGAGAATAAAGTGGTGATAAACAATTTTTCTACCAATGCTTTGTACATTCCCATTCTCCAGCATCTTTGGCAGTTGACTTTCCCACCCCCTCCACCAGACTGTGTGAATCCCCATTATACAAATGCCCTCCCACAGATACTGTTTCTTGGCTTTCCACACCCCGTTCAGTTTCTCATCAGATCCAAAAGCTTCCATCTTCTATGGAAATGGTGTCTAATCTATGACCAGTCCTTCGCACCATCCCTTGTCAAGCAATTGCTGCCCAACTGTGCCTGGGGCTACCTGGGTTGGTCTTGAAGAACCTCATAATCCAGTCTAAGAAGATAGACTGAAGGTGACACCTCAGCTTCTACCTCTAACTGCAATGCCTGGACCTGACCCAGCAAGATCAAAGCTGCAGAGATGTGAAGTAAGGGAAGTTCTTAATTTCTGCCCCGTTTCCCACCATGATGTCATACTTGAATCATCTGGTTCCTAACTCAGCTGGGAAAAATGGCAAGAACCCACATCCCCACCAGCACTCACGCAGGTGTCACCACGTTGTAAAGACGCCATGCATAGGCAAGATGAATCGTTGTACAGAGTCCCTGCATCAAAACTGCAACTGTTCACGTTTAACAAAGCTAAACAGCTAAAATATTTGCATGGACAGAAGGGGAGGTCACCTGTTAAGTGGAAGAGGATTCACTGTCCAGGGCACCATGAGAGAACAGCAGGGTTCCTTTTACTGTGAGTTCAAAAAAGGTCACTAATGATGCTCATTTTTTTTGCCAGGTAACGTACACTTCCAGGTGGCAGTAGAAGCAGACGTGGCTCCACATCAGGCCCAGGGAGGCTGGCAGTTCTTCAGAGGCATTTTCCTCTGCCAGTGCCTGCCACATTTCCCCTTCACTCCCGCGTCCCTTTGATGCAAATTCAGCAGCAAAAGCCCAGACAAAAAGCAGAAGCAATGAAAACATCCAGAACAATGAAGAACACACACTTGAAACTCAAAGTCCACACCCTGCCCTTCTGGGCTGTTCTCGCTGCTGGGGGCCCAGCCACAGCCCCTGGGCTCCACTCCGGTGGGTGCCAGCGTGTGTCCCAGCTCTGAGTGGGCATGGTTTCCAGCGGGGCTGGCTACTGCGCTGTGCCCTGGCCTTGGCTGGGTGGGTGCTGGCTGGCCTTGGCTAACCCCATGTTGGGGACACTGTGAGCATGGGGAACAACCAGGTAGTGACGTCTGAGCCCTGTGGTTTTCCCTGGGCCTGTAGCCCGGGTACTTACTCATAGAGCAGTGCCCAAGCCTAGGTGAAACCCCTCACACTCCCTCCATACACTCTAGTTGTCAACCAAATCCCCAGTCACAAAAATCTAAATAAACTAATCTGAGTTTGTGGCAATAATGATAACTCAGATAAACTGACCCAAATTTCCCCCCAAAATCTGTCTTTCTACAACATTTCTTGCCTCCCAGCAACCTCATCTCTACGACTGGTCCTCACCCTGCATCAGAGAGAGGGCTGCACCCTGCATCACCACTGGACATCTTGCCCACCCACACAACCTCCCCTGGGATCAATATGAGGACGAGTAGTCAAGCACCACCCAAGCAAATAGCCTTTTCAACATTTATTTCTCAGTTCAGCTGAAATAGCCCCCAGGTACTGAGTGAGTGCTGTGCTTGGTGCAACCACCATAGGATGGGGCTGCTGTTCGGCCGTGACTGTGTCTGCTCTCCCCAGTGCACAGCAGGTCTGCATCCCACCATGCCCATCTCAGGGATGTGTGACTGTGTCATCAGAGTGAACATTGGCGCAGTGCGAACAGACATTTGGGCTGGGCAGCCAAAATCATCCCTTTCTGCAGAGAGCTGTTTATGGAGGTACTGGTCACCACAGGGGGAAGTTCACCTCTACAAACTCTGTAGTCAAAATTCAAATGTTCCCCCTATCTATGACTGTGAAACCTCTGTCTCGTTTCTTGTGTTCTGTAAAGGACTGAACAACTACTATTTGGGCCAAAATTTAATCCCAGTGTTGCAACAATGGACCATAATGACCTGAAGGTATTTTGGGTTTGTTTTTTTGCTGTAGCAAGCCAGATGGACAGAGAATAGTGATTTTTCCTTGAGGATCTCAAAGGAAAAATCAAATTTTATTAAAGATACCATAGAGAACGATTGCTTCCTTCACATTTTATTGTTCCACTCCACAACAACAAAATATATGAAACTAGCCCAACCACATATCTAGTCATACAAAGGCAATCAAAAGCACATTACCAATAATATATGACTCAACACAGTGCAATATCATTCATAATACAATTCTAATAATCCCAGAAAAAAATGGAATTCCACAGCCTACAAGATTTTCCTGACTTGTGTGTAACAACGATTGGATTAGTTTTCATCCAGCACTGTTTCTATGAGACTGAAACCAAACAACATTGTTAATTCTGGGAGGAAGCAGGACTTTGAGTATGTGTGCCTATAGCTACACTTCTTGTTGTAAATTGAATATAATAAAATAAAAAAATAGGAAATTCAGAATCAAAAGAAAATTAGCAGAATAAGGAGGCCTGACAGTAAATGAGCGAGTTAGTAGTTTTTGTAAATTCACATGTGTGTTATAGCCCAAGAAAATTAAAATCTGAAAGTGGTGGAAAGTGTTCATGTTTGCCATCTGGCAATTCTGGGGTCCAAAGACAATCCTAGACCTTTTTAATGCCAGTGCTCTGGCTGGACCATCTTCCAGGTACAACAGAACAGCTTGGGTAAAAACCAGCAGAAATGGATCAAAACAGTTACAGATCCATAAATAAATATTAATCCATGAGTTATTGAAGAAATTCTTGAGAAATTAGAATCTCTGAAATGCTTGATGTTTTCTTTGAACCAAGCCGTAAATTGAGACAACTCTTTACTTGACAAGTCTATGCTGCTCATTTCCCGTGCTGGCAAAAAAAGTCACGAATAGGCACAATTTCATGGCTACGGGCCCGTGATTGCATTTGAGCCACATCATATACAACCTGTCAGTTACAAAGGCCTGTAGAGAACTGGCTTTAAAAATTAGGACATGCATGGCAGAGAACAGTGGTTCAACAAGGTGGACAGACAGCACACGTTGGAGCAGATTTGCATTTAATGCCCAGTTCTACCAAATCTGGTGAACCGGTGGGATGGACGCTCAGGGAACCTGCCATGTGCTTTACCAGCAGTGTGCAGACTCCCAGGTAGGACATTTTATGGATGCAGTGATTAAGTATTTAAACACAAAGGGACTGTGATTTTTTTTTCACTGTCTCATTGCCAACCCAGCTTCTACCACCCAGCCCTTCCGTGGTGGTGCAACGACTTGGAGGGATGAGTGCTGGTGCAAACTCTAAGCAAGCAGAGGAAAAGAAGGTTATCAGGAGCAGTCAGCATTGATTCACCAAGTGGAAATCATGCTTGACCAATGTGATAGCCTTCTGTGATGGCTTATTCATCAGTGACCTGGATGAAGGGACAGAGTGCACCCTAGCAAGTTTGCTGATGACACAAAACTGGGAGGAGTGGTGGATACACCGGAAGGCTGTGCTGCCATTCAGTGAGACCTGGACAGGCTGGAGAGTTGGGCAG
>Ga0065711_1010471_pt1 | contig 14615 bp, 11 predicted proteins | sample Hoacrofraction12_FD_59098 | JGI IMG/M metagenome (GOLD analysis project Ga0065711, IMG submission 59098) | Hoatzin crop microbial communities from Cojedes, Venezuela - Epithelial fraction 12 v2 (version 2) | ecosystem: Host-associated > Birds > Digestive system > Esophagus > Crop | place...
CTGCGTCGAGAGGCCGAGAGGGACCCGTTCTGTGCTGGTGCAAGTTGGCCTCACGTGGATGCAGAGAGCTGGGTCACGGGGCAGAGCTGCGGGGCTCGGGGATCCTTCGGGGCGTGCTAAGGAGCATCGTTCTTGGGCCAAGAGGGAGCCTCCATTCCTGGAGCCACTTGAAGCCCTGTGTGCCCCAGAGCTCAGCGAGATGCATGTTCCTGGTACACAGATGTGACAACCACAGTTGCTGTCTCTCACCAGCTCTCATGATTTTGGGAATTGGCAGCCTGGGGTTGAACTGCCAAGCTGAGACCACAGCTGGGCCCGTGGCACGAGCGCCCTTTGCAGACAGGCATAGGGCTGCTAATGCCCGCACAGCCGCACGCGGCGATTCCCACCCAGGCTGGCAAACCCCCCTCGTCCTTTCCCTGCCTGGCAGCAGCACTTCTGGATCTGCCACCGCTGTCTTCACCTTTGAGCCGCTTCAGCAGCAGGTGAAGCAGAGGTTCAGGGCAAACCGGAGCCTCTGCTGCTGGCAATGACACAGAGAAATTCAGGAGCGGAGTGGCGAACGTCACCCCAGAGAGCGTCTCCTCCCCTGCTCCTCCTCCTCCAGCCTGCAAGCTCTCCCTGCACTCATCTTTCCTCTGCACTGACTCTTATGACTCCAAAAAGGGGCTGCTTGTGCCACCGTGACACGGGTACCTGCCACAGAGGAGCGGGTGTTGTAAGCCCTGGGAGTGGATCCTGTCAATCTGGTGGTCTCTGCTTCGTTGGCAGATAATTACAGTGTGGAAAGAAAACGTATTTGCTAAAAGCAGGAACTTCACGGGGTTTATAAAGGATGCTTTGTCCAGGCAGCCACTGGAGTTAATACAACTCAGCTTGGGCTCCATAAAGGTCTGCAGAGCTTAAAGTCTGAGTGTTGCTGGGCTGGGAACTGGAGGCTGGCATTCACGGTTACTGTCCAGTGTTCCACAGAGAGCTGTGGGGTGCGAAGCGTAACGAGGGCTCGGGGTCAGGCGGGAACGGCTCCTGAGCATCCTGGTGCATGTGAAGGTTGGAGGCGAACAGGCACAACCGTTCTTGTGTGCCAGCTGAGGAGTTTGGTTGCTGGCAAGCAGCAGCATTTCACACCGATCGGATCTGTGTTTTGCGACAGCACTCCAAACTCCCAGAATTCTTCTGTTTTGGGGGCTCATTATTATTAAGCGCTTGATGCATTTGTCTTCGTTTGACCTCTTCTAGCTGAAAAGATCAGCAAGGCTCGATAGCAAAGTGCTCAGAGACGAAGTGGGGGTCTGGATTTTCAGTGCCACACCGTCATCTCGGCTTGTGCCATCCCATTCCTGGGGCCCAAGTGGGACCGAGCACAGGGTGCGGGTGCCGACCCGTGCCCGCCCAGCCCAAAACAGCCGTGAGTCCAGAGTACTCGCTTGGTGCACCAGGAACTGCTGCCTGCCCTCGCAGCTGGCGATTGTATCTGGTACTTTATAAGCTTCGAATTTCTCAGTGTAACACAAAGGCAGTGCGAACTGAAGAGCTGCTGAATTGGTAGTTTATTTGGGGGAGGGAGGTCCTCCTCTCTTCTTGGCTTTTCCTTCTTTCCTCCGGTAGCTGCAGTGGGGAAAAAAAAAGTTTAAAAAAAGGGAGGAAGGGCTTGGAGGCAACAGGTTAGAAAACAAATACCAGAAGAAGGAGAAATGGAGTTATTTGGAGAGCAGAGTTATTTGCTTTGAGATCAAACTTCTTTTTTTCTCTGATTTTTTTTTTTTTAAGAAAATGGGAAAAAAAAGTCATCTTCTCAAAATACCCCCGTTTTTCGTTTTAAAACTTTAGACAAACTTTTGGTGTTGCCTCTGTTCACGATTGAGTTTGCAATTTAATAACCTTGTTATGTTACAAATCCTGAGACTTCGCGACTCCTGCACTAGTCCATCTGCCAAGCAGAGAGCGTTTCTTGACCTTTTAAAGCAAGCCAGAGATAATGAACCATTTGGACTGTATAGGATGCCCTAGATGTTTGGAATAAAATCAGCGTGGCTGTGAATTTTGGAAAGGAACAAATGTGCAGCTCTGAGCCAGCAGCACGGGCTGAGAGTTTGCAATGATCTCCGACTGCAGTAACAGCCATAAACTCCTTTAAAACAGTTAATAAATCAGAGGACATGGGCAGAGTGCGAGCTGGGCTTCACAAGGGCTTTAGACAGTGTCTTGAAAGGTCCAGAGAGGGAGGATTCGACTGGCTGCCAGTGAGTTTGAGCTTGTAACTAGCCGTTTTCTCCCTCAAATCTCATCAGCTCTTGAGAAATGCAAATGCTGAAGAGGCTGATGTTTGCTGGGGGAGCTGGATGTCAGAAGCTGCTGTCCCTGTTATTGACGGCGGTGGAAATGTGCAGTGTGTGCCACACGTTTTGCACTGTGGATGTTGGAGGTCCGATGGTGAAAGATCTTTCTTTCATCAGTATTTACTGTGGTGAGTTTTAGTTCTTCTCTGAAAATGGAAACCTGAAATATTATAGCTTCACGGGTGTTGTCCCAGGTCAGGTGTTCCGTCTTCAGTCAGAAATGTCCCCTGGGAAGTACCACTGACTCCTATTAGTGAAAGGACCCTTGTGCATGCCAGACAACGTGGCTGGGGAGCAGAGACCGAGCACCCAAACCGTTCTTCCCGTGGCCCACCACAGCAGTGCTTTGGACGGGCATCTCCTGACCTAACCCTGGAACCACTGGGTCCAGCACCCATGGGCTTGGTGCTGAGCAGCAGCTGGGGCTCTGCCAGCCTCTGAGGGCTCCTGCAGAGAGCAAGAGGACCGTGGTTCTCTGGTCCTTTCTGGAGAGCAGCAGATGTTCATGGGTGATCCTTCTGCATTTGTTTACGGATGATCCTTTCTGTGTTTGGCTCATCAGGTCTCTCCCAATGCCTGGGGGATTGCACCAGGGCTGTGATTTCCTGCCTCCTGTGTGTGGCCGCTCATGCCAGGACTCTCTGCTTAGCCCAAGTGGTTATGCACTTTTCAGCTGTTGGCTGTTGCTGTGTCCCTCTTCCCTACGTTTTCCATGGTATTTCCATCTTTGCAGCAAGCCTAGCACAGGAGCACCAAGATCCTGCCTGGTGGTTCTCTTGCTCTGCCTGCTGCGGCTGGGTGGTGTTCTCAGGTCTAAGGCATGGACCCGATTTGGCACACATGGACATGAACAAGGACACAAGGACACACACACGTGTGCACACACATGCAAACATGGACAGGATGAGGCTGACACATTCTTTGCTTCCCCAACCTCCTTTTCGTCGCATCCAACTCTGCGGTTCCAGCAGGAAGGACATAGGCAGCTTTTTGGGTGGAGCAGGAGAAGGGATGGCTGATGTGCTTCAGCCCTTGCCTCACTGGTGCCATGGAGAAATGCAGGATTAACTTGTTTTAAAATGTTACTGAGGTTATGTGTGTTCTGTCTATGCTGCAGAGCCAGAGCCTTGATCTGTAGTTCTTTGGGGGAAAGATGACATAGTTGGTCTTGATTAAACCATTAGTTTAATGTTGATTAAACCATGGTTAAATTAGTCATGTCTCTAGCTATTCATATGATATATAAGGACTTTATTGTAATGGGATGGGTTGCCATGCCCAATATTAAAACTTGCTGTTGTGCTCACTAGCAACTAGCGTGGCAAAAATAAACAAATGGGATGGAAGGGGAAGGACTTTCTACATTAACACTGCAGTATAAATGGAGCTGTCATTTAAACTGAAATAGCATTAGTTTATGGTGATTTTTAGCCACAGATCTCATGTCATAGCCTGCTTTCCTGCCAAGGAAACATGGGCAGGCTTGCTCTCCTGTAATGGAGGTTCCCAAAGTATTGAAGAATGTGACCACCGCCGTGGTGGTGGCGAAGAGCCAGGCAGGATGGTCGCTTAGTGCCATAATAAGCAATCATTTAGCTAAGGGAAACCTCCAAAGTCAACGCTCACAGGGAAAATCCTAGGACTCTTTTGGTGTCTGGCAAAGCAGATGAAACACCAGGCTGAAGGGATTTCTCTGAGAGGTTTTCCACTCTCCATACAGCATTTGCTTTTTTCCTGCAAAGCTGAAAATCTTGGCACGTGTAATACACCCCACACTACTGGAGGTCTGTTTATACTGGTAGCTGAAGGGTCTTCTTCTTGCCATCATCTCCAGGAATAAAACATGGACATCAGAAATGGATGTGCATGAGGCTGCCCTGATGCCCAGCCTGGTCTCAGGCCCATGGTTAAGAGTGGTTGTGTCAGAGCAATACCCTTGGTGCTGGTGACCTGTGGAGGAGCAGGTTGATGGAGCACTGCACTCACCTGCGTCTCCCTCCTTTGCCATGCAAAAGCTGAGGGTGGGGAGCAAAGGAACAAATATCCTGCTGGGGATGGCCTCAGCCATGCCCTGCTCAGTGGCTGCATGCAACGCTGCTGTGGGGCCACGGATGTGGGTGCTGGTGCTGGCTCCCACTGTCATTACGTTCCTGGGCTGCTCTGGGGTGGTGGTGCCAGGGGAGGGGAGGCAATGAGCCCTGAAGGGTTGGGGTGCGTTGGGGGAGCCCCTCTCATCCCGGCATGGCTCTCCCTCCATGCCTTCCCGGGCCCCCGGTTTCTAATACTCTTCTTTAGGGCACTGAGGCAGGTTGGACACTGTTATGTTGTCTTTATTCTTGATCTATAGACTGATAGATCCTGCTGGCCAGGTGAAGATCAGCATCTTGGTATACTGATGGTCCATGGCTTGATTTCACCCAGTCCAGATGGACTTGTCAGGTAGCAGAAGGTGTTTCCTGAAGTCTGTGCTACTAAAAGAGTTTGTAGGGCTTGGTGGGGCCCCAGGGAGTGAAAGACATCTTCCCATGCCCAGTGTTCATGTAGCGAGCTCAGCGTACTCCTCAAGGTCATTTTTTAGGCCAACCTTTCTTGGCGCGCGGAATCAGGACTCAAAGCCATGGCTTGCTCCAGCTGAGGGTCCCTACAGCCCCCTCAAGACTCGGGGAGTCTCACCCTCAGGAGCTGGAGGTCCTGGGAGGAGGGTTGGACTGGCTGGGGAGCCTGCACCTCTTACAGATCCCACCCACCGGCTTCAAAGCCTCAGGTTTAATTAATCTCCCACCAGTCTTGCTTACCCACACCCTGATCCCAGGCAGGAGACTCAACACCAGTCAGGGGCTCTTCCATCACCTTATTTCAAACAGTGTTTCTCCCCNTCTACCAGGGCTGAGTTTCCTTTCCTGCATCCCACCAGGATGCAATTCCTGACCCCAGATCTCGTTCCTGAGGGCAGACAGCAAGAGCCATAATCCCCCGGGGGCTGATACAGGGGTTTATAAAGCCCTGCATCTTCCTTCGGCCATCACTGGCAGGGGGGAGGACGTTAACTCAGCTCCTGTGCGGATGCCTGTAATAGGAACGGTGCCTGGGGAGGCATTTGGTCCTCATTAGCAGATGCTCGGTAGCTGTTTTGTCATTTTTCTTGTTTGTCATAAAAAATAAATACTGTTTAATAGATGATCTTACAGAGCAGGTTTTGGCAACAAAATAGACCGTGTCCCATTATAAACTTGATGTGTATAATTTAAAGCGAGATGGAATATAAAACCATTTCCAGCTCAGATGAGGGAGAGGGAGACACAGATTTAGGTCTTGATTGTGCTGAAATGAAAACCAGCACATTCTCAGCTAGTGTATTAAATCAGGCATTCTGTTTTATGGCGTCCAAACTATAAACAGCCTTTTTCAGAATAATTAATCACATCATTTATTTTTTGGTTTGAAAGGCTTGGGGAGGGGATTTCTTTCATTTCTTTGTGTATTTTTAGAGATATCATATGCAAAAGAGCAGCCCTAACAACCATAGAAGACTATTTGGAGACCAGGGAGGAGTTTAACAGGATGTTCCTGTGAAGATCCCATCCGTTAGCAGAGATTTAAGGAGTGCCCTGATGAGCCCTTGGGAATGCCACGCCCTGATGGGGGAAGCCGGGCTCTGGAGCCGCGGGCAGGGATGTGGAGCAGCGGTGGGAAGGTGAGTGAGAGGGACAGCGGTGCAGCTGGTGATGTGCCAACCATCTCTGCTTTCCCAGAGCAGCGTGAAGAGTGGGGTGGCAGGGAGGGACTGGGGTCTGATGGGGCTGTCTGGTAGCAGAGGATGCTCCGTCTGACCCGCTGGCCTGCGGTGTGCTCGCCTTCCATCCAGTGTGGGAAAACCTGCCCCTTGCTTTCGCTTAAACTGGGCAGTAAATTCTTACTGGGATTAGAATGGGACAGGTCCCCACTATCAGCACTGTCTCCATCATCTCGTAGAGCTACGAGCAGAGGACTCAATCTCCCACTGCCGTAAATCAGCGCAGTTCTACTGGAGCTGGAAGAGGGATGCGGATTTCTGCCAAGGAAAGAGAGAGATCCAAAGCGCGTTTCCTCCATCCTCCCGTTGCGTAGAGCAACACGGCTCCTCTGGTTTCGGAGCGGCAGGGCTGGCTTGCCTCCGTCTGCTCTGGCTGTTCCGTTCTGGTTTCAGCAGAGCCAGTGTAAATCCAAAACAGCTCTAGGGAAGTCAGGCAAGTTACTGGAGACTCAAGGCTCGAGGAGATAGGAAACTATTCACAGCTTGTACATAGCTGTCGACGTTATATCTAAAAAGCTGGCGGAATACAGCAACACTGTGCTATAGGCAGGGTGCTAATCTCTGTTGTTATGAAGTTTCCTGACATTTCCCATTATCAGAGTTTTTTTGCAATTCTTTATAGGACTGAAAAACTTTAATCTCTTAGGTTGAAATGCATCACCCATGTGCCGTCCACGACACAGGTAGTGCCACTGGGTAAAATTTTGCTTTTTCTCGATTTTCTTATGAGCTGGGAAGCTGCACAAATCCCAGCTGTGTTAAAAATAGCAATTGATAAAGCTGCAAAGTCTCACGCCCCGGAGGAGTTCAAGCCTTCACTGAACAACCTTCACTTGTGCCGTGCTGCCCAGGTGGGTATGGGTTTTAACACGTGATTACAGGCTGCTTTCCCTGCAGGACCCCACCGTGCCGAGGTAAGCTGGGATGAAGGCAGGGCTAAGGGATGGCAGAGACCGGACCCCATTCCCCAGGGCCAGCAGCATCTTGTCCTGACCACGCTATGTGGAATTATCTACTCGTCTCTGGCAATAAATAACCCATCAAGTCCTATAGAAAACCTACCCTGCTTCTGCAGCAAGAGGCTATACACAAATGTACATGTACAAGAAGGTAAACCAACCTTTTTTTGAGCTGGAAAGTGGTATGTTTTACTGGAAAACCAAACCAGTTTGCTTTGGCTGTGCTGCTGCCCGTCCTCATGGCAGCTGTACTCCTGCTGCCGCTCCCTGGTTGGGGTACTTCATGCTGGAGGTGCTGTGGCAATACGTTAGAGCTGAAACATAGAGGCTTCAAGCCAAAATAATTCATGTAGGGTTGTTTGGCTTTTTTTTCCGGTGAAAAATCAAAATTTCCTCTGCAAGATGAGACATGATTTCAGTGGGGTGGGGGAGGATGGAGTGGTGGTGGTGCAGGAGCAGGAAATAACTTTCTTTAAAAAAAACACCCTAAAAATGACTTTTCCTTTGCAAAATAAATTTTATGACACATTTTTCTACCAGCCCTGATTTTAACAGTACTAGCAGTTTGGTGCCAGCTTGATGAGTGCTGGAGCAGCTCACATTCCTGTAGGAAAGAGGTAGAACTCCTAGCACTAAATCTGAGGCTGGCAATGGGCCTCTCTCCCTGGGACCGTGCGGACCAAGGTACCCCCATGCAGGGGCAGGAGGTGAGACCATCTCAGTGGGATCAGTGCACAAAGCCGTGGTCTTGTCACAGCTGTATTAGAAACTCAAATCCTGCAATGAACCATTCAAGCATAGAAATGCATTTTGGCTATCAGATGGTGATAAAATGGTTATGTGAATATACAGCTGATTAGTGATGGGATTCGATAACAATCTTATTTGGGGAGAAATTGTTCCTAGAGGGTCTGGTTTGGGCTTCCCACGTGTTGCGTTGCAAAGGCCCACGATGTCATGTTGCATCTGCTCAGGGCTGGCCACCTCCTGCCACCAGAGATGCACGGGGAGTTACGGGGAAGGGCGACCTTGCATTTTGGATGCAAGGCTAGAGTTCAGTTCTTGGCTCTACGCGATAGTTTCTCTTGCCCACGTGTTGGCCTCCTTGTGCCACCAGCAAGGCATGGAGCCACCGTGGTGTCCAGGGGTGGGACCTCCCTGGACCCGTTTGTGTTTTATTAATAAGCCGAAAGAGAGCTGCAGGCTCCGGCTGCCGTCGCAGCTGACGGATGGGGTCAGGGTGCATGCGTGTGCTCTGAGCCTCCGTGAGCTCTGGCCGTTTGTCAGCCCCAAGCCCAAAGAAGAAAACCCACAATTTTCAGGACATAAAGAGCAGAAAATGTTTCACTGCTCGCAGGTTTGTTTGAAGCAAACGGATCAATAACACTTGATACATAACTAAATAAAACCAAGCCAGACTCTGTCTTGCTGGATCTCCAGGGATATATTTTGTGGCAGAAAAGGTGGCTTTTCTCCTTGGAAATGGCACTAACTGTTTTCCCTGTTTTGTGAATATTAAGGGAAAGAATTGGGAACTTTTCTGTTCTTTGTTGTTTGATCTGGCTTTTGTTGAATGACACCCTGAGTGCTGGATGTCAGCACTTGCCCCTGTTGCAAGGCTGATGCATTTTCACTGTAGCTGCTTGTCCAAGAGCAGATTTGATCCTGAGGAGCGATGGTGGATAGAGGATGGGCTCACGGAAAGAACAGTTGGTGGTTCACTGCATTCCCAAATGAAAATTGTGGGTAGAAAGGAGGTATTGAGCAACTATCTTCTGTGGAAAGCATATTGAGAAACTGATTTTCCAGTTTTGTTGTTTTTAGTAGAATTTTTCTATTTCTTGAAACATTTCACAGAGTTTTGGGCCACTGACTGGCCTCTCCACCACTGTGTGACTATTTTTCTTGATCAAAAAAACTAATTTTCCTTTGGGTTGCCCCTTCTCAAATTGCTGCCCAGAGCATGGCCACCCCTTCTCAAAGTGCTGCCCAGAGCATGGCCACCTTCTCAAACTGTACAGTGTCTTCCTGGTGCAAAACGATGCCCTTCAGCTTCAGTAGTGAGAAGGACCTACATGTTTCTTGTGCATCTGCTCCCGTGGAGCCATTAGAGAGGATGGTTTACAACCAGGAGAGATCTCGCTAATGTTGACAAATGTGGCTGTCTTTGGCGGATCTAGAGACCTTCCAGGTGTGATGGAGCCTCCAAGATGCACCTCCCTGGCTAGCAGGGCTGTGGCAGCTCAGCTGTGTCCCTGGCCACTGGCTCTGTGTCCTCCCCACCTTGCCAGCTAAGAGAGGTCAGCAGGGATCTGAGCACTCTGTGATGATGGAGACCTCATGTTTGTTTTCCCTTCTCACTGGCGCGCTGTGCATTGCCCGAGGAGCAGCGCAGGAGCAACCAGCTGCTGGGAACCGAATGGTTGTGCTGAAGTAATGACAATCTCTGGCAGAGGAGTTCTGAGGAGCTCCTCTGTTATGTGCTCTGCCCCCAGAATGAGTAAATAAAAGCCTCCTCATTTATTTATAATGCAAATAGCAACTGTGCATTCAGCTCTAGGATTTGTTGATTATTTATTTAGACCCTCTGTCTCGGAGGCACTGGCTGTTCGCGTGCAGGAAGCATCTGTCTGGGTTTATTTCCCACAAACAGACATTTTGCTTCTTGGGCTGTGGCTGCTAATGTTTTTGAAAGCCTGCCATGGAAATCCTTGCAAGAACACAGAGATCCCCTGGTCCTTCGTCTTCAGAGTCAACAGCAGCAGCTCACGGTCTCACCAGCCCCTCTGGGAATCCCAGTTGCACCATATCCCGCTCCTATGGAGCAGCTGAACACTGAGCTCCTCTGGGCATGAAGGTTTCTACTGTGATAGCACCACAGAGTGATGGCTAAAATCCAGTTGCTGTAGGTCCTTAGCCTCGAAAAGCTACAGGGAAAATGGGTAGGAGATAGATACAGGCAGGCATGAAAACAGTGAGACAGTATTTGGTGTAACTAGTGATGGTTGCTTGGGACTCGCTTTCTCTCCCCCCGTGATGGGATACAGAGTGTTACTGTGTGCCAGAAGTGTTGGATTTGTCTTGTTCTACAACCAGACACAAAAAGCAGCTTTGTTGTGTTCCAGAGACCTGGGGTGTGAATTGGTGCTCCCCTGTGACAAGGTGTCTTTCAATATTCCTGCTTCTTCTCAGGTTGGTGGCTGATAAAGTTTTGGCACTTGGCTTTAGGAAGCTAATGATACTCATCTGATATGTCCTTCTCAGGTGATCCCCTTGGCTTTGACAGTTGATGGAGCACATGGCATGGACCAGACCTCAACTCCAAAGCTTTGGTGAGTACAATCCTGAACAGCATTTTCAATGACTGCAAAGGCCAAGAGTGAAGGGCTTGTCCTAGCAGATGGACGAGCCCGGAAGGGTTAGATTGTGACAAAGAAATTCTGTCCGTCCCCGCTGGTTGCAGTTGTGGCACCATCATGGAGCTCCAGGAGGAAAGGCACCAGTGGCTGGCCCTGGCCTCCTGCCACTACCTCATTTTCCACCAAGTTATCTTTGCTGAAATGTCTGTCTAATTATCCTGTGCAGGAATCCCTTCTTTGTAAAATGATGCCACAGTCAGAGTTTTACAGGCGAGAGTTGATTTTTTGAGATTTATTTTCAGAAAGCTGTATTTACTCTTTTATTTGACTGCCTGTCTTGGAGTTTTAGAGCCCGTGGGTTGGAATTATTTTCCTGGTACCCCCCATGGTGTGTTTTTGCAGGGTAAAATCATTTCCATCCATTAAGTCTCAGAACTGTGAGGTGGAAATAGAAGAATTAATTCATACTCCATAGCACAGCTGGCCAACCTGCAGCAGAGGATGATTAAATCCAGACTTAGATGATCAAACTTAGGCACCTAAATGACCTGACCAAAGGCTCTGGTCCAAGCTCAGATCCTTGTATGTCTTGGATCTCTTCTCTTGCAGACTGAGAAAAGGTTGCTGTTAAGCCAGATAGATTTTGCTTGGCTCCTTCCCTCACGGCAGGCTTTCCACGGCTCCCAGGACTTCAGCCATTCTCATGGGTCTTCTCTGAACCCTCTTCCAGATTTTCAGCCTACATCTCAAGGTGTGGAGCTGCCTAGGACCTTACAGACAGGATCCAAACTAAATTCTGGATATCTTGTGCAGGAAGCCACTGTGGTGGTTAGTGGTGAAAACCACTTCTCGCTAGTGACGAAAGGTCTGTCAGAGCTGGCAAAGCTGAGAAGAGGGGGGATGTCTAGGAGCCCCTGGGCTTGGAGAAGGCATTTAAGGTTTGAGGCATTGCGGCACTCCTGTAGCAAAAATCAGTGTGTGTCCTGGAGTGAAGAAAGGGCCGGATGCAGATAAACAACGAGTGGTAAATGTTGTGGCTGCTCTGTGTGCGTGTCCCAGATGTGTACACATCTGGAGTGATTTGGGGAGGTACTGAAAACCTACAGAGATGCAGAAATGGGGCTGTGGTGAGTATCAGTGTCTCTACACAAAACACGATACTGGCAGAATAGAAGGCGAGCTGGGGCTGGGCCTCGGCTCTGCAGAGGGGCAGGACGCAGCTGGTGGCTGTTTTCTGCGGACGGCTGCAATGCACAGCCGGAGAAACCCCGCCCCGGTACCGCACCGGCCACAGGCGCTGGGGTGGGTTCTCCAGCCGCTTTGGTCTCTGGGCTTGGACTCAAGCCAGCGTGAATCTCATCGAGGGGCTGGGATGAGGAGGGGGATAACGAACTGTTTAGAAGGCCACGAATAGCAGCTTTCGTCAGCTGTCATTTCCCATTACAACTGGCTCAACATTGACATGCAGCACGAGAGGTTCCCCTGCCTTCCCAGACCCAGCCAGCTCCATCCACAGTCTCCTCTGGCTCTTTGCAGACCGAACCTTTCAGCTTGAACCTGCCCCAGTGACCGCCAAAGAGCTGGCTGGACCCACCAGCTGCAGGACATTAGCTCAACTCTTGCTTGACAGCAGGGAGAGGGGTCAGAAGTGACCAGGACCTTGCTGTGCCTGACGTGAGTTGGTGTGGATGATGCACAAATACAAACCCTTTCAGACTTGAAGGAGCTCTGCAGCACCTAATCTGAGTGAAAGGATGCCAAGTGCCTGAATCTTCAAACAAGACCTTATGTATAGAGAGCCTTCTGCCAAAAGGTAGCAGGGAATTCGATGTAAAACCAGAAATATGCTTCAGTTGCCTTGGAATACAATATCCTCCTGAGCTGGCTTGCATATCGCTTCACAGAGATCAGCTGTCCACCAAACTACCAGTACCTCCCAAACTTGGCTGGGTTTCAGTGCTTGTGGGATGTAGTATAAAAAGAAGAGGAGAATGATTGAGTGTCTCTGTTTCCAATTGACCATAGTGCAAAGTGCCTAAATCTAAGCCTGAGGACGGAGTTACACCCAGTGCGTATGGATGGTTGCAGGAGTTCTTACTGTCATTTCTGGTTGGAGATGGGTGTGGTGGTGCTGGAGAGGAAGGAAAGCTTGGAAAAGGAGTTTCCACAGGGAGTAGCCAAAGGAGACTGGTAGTTTTTATGCCGATAAACTGGAACTGGGATTACAAAGGCAGAGAATAATTCTTATGCTCTGCAGCTCGTTTGTCTGCTTAATTCTGGGTTCGGGTGGTTGGTACAGGAAAGGATGGTGGCCAACAGCTGAGCATGGAAATCCCCCAAACCCGTATCTGACAGAATTATATACTCTTCCTAAGTGAGCAGTGTGTGCGGGCAGCTCTGAGCAAGCAACATGCCGAGCGTGAGGGCTGGTGCTTGCCAGTGCCCGGCGACGCTGTGGGTGTGCGTGCGGGGAGCGGGGCTGGGAGGAAGGAGGGGGTGGAAAAGCCACATTGCTCCAAGGCCAAGCTGGGGATGGAGCAGAGGAGGAGTGTGAAGCACAAATAACATTTTTCAAGAGCAGGCCTCATAGAAACAGCTGCTGCACTCCAGTTCCTCGGTGTCTCCCCACCTGCAGCTCCCTTGAACCTTCCCTTTCATCCCTTCAATCTTTGTTTCATTTCATTAATAAGAAACTCGCTTCCTTCTCTCAGCAGAGATACTGGAGCACAGCCCACGAGTTGGGAGTGAAGGGAGGGAATAGCTGCAGCTTGGCTTCTCCTCTCCGACCACCAGCCAGCTCCCTATCTCGGGATGGATCCAGCAGGAGTACAGGAGCTCACATCCAAGAAGCCCCGGTGCTCTGCCAGGGCCACACAGGTAGCAAAGAGCCTGATAGAAAGTCAAGTGCAACATCTGGGAGTGGTTTGGTTTTTTTTTTCTGTTGCCTCCCCTGTATTTCAGGGCAGTAGCTCTCTGATGTGCACGGAGGGCTTGCCAGAGCTCAAAAGGCTCCGGTCTCCCACACGAACACCCCTGCGTGTGCACAAATGCTCGCCCGTGTCTGCCTAGGAAATCTGGATCAGATGACAAGAACTATACTCTGGAATAATATGTTGCCTGTGAGACCTTGAGGTCCATTGTTGGAGAAAAAGTAGTAGGCTGTTCTTCTTGGCTCTTTATTCAGCCTTGGTGCTGCTGCCTCAGGGCAGAGCGGGCCCAGGACTCCAGATTTGGGGAGCTTGTCCTTCTCCCTTCTCCTGCTTCTCCTACAACCTCCCCTAAGAGTCTAAAACTGCAGCTAGTAGATAACGGAAAATGAGCCAAAATACTCCTTTGAGAAGGAAATGGGTCCAGGCCAGGGGGAATTGGCCTCCCTTGCTTCTCATCAGCGATGGCCCACAGACTGCCAATTAATTTCTTTTCCCATCTGCATCCCGGATGGTCTCAGGCAGTGGACAGCTTCGCAAGGGGTGGGAACCTGCAGTCCTGCTCTCCCCATGAGCAGCATGCCTCTGGTCTGGAAACAGTCAGCATCGCTAAAGGGCTGTGCAGCCTAACGCCTTGTTCGCAGTGGTTTTTCCTTGTGTGTGCGCAAGCTACTGAGGGCCTTGGTGGGGTGGAGACAAGCAGATACTTTCCTGATAGCCAGTGCTCCGGCAGGGAAGCAGGATGCTGCTGGGAAGCAAATGGGAAAACGGAGCCCGTGGGAGAGGAAGGAAAAGGCTGAGGCAGGTTCAAGATGTGGAGCGTGTTTAGGGCAACAGAGTTGGCCATCGTGGTCAGGGATAGATGGGTTGGCTTCCTGAGCCCATAGAGCCCCATTCCCATAACTGGGTATTTTGGCCACATGTACCCCCTACAGAGCAGAGAAAAATGGTTTAGCTCCCACTTGTTTTGTGTTGGAAATCAACTACCTTAATAGGAGCCACAGGCTTGGAGAAGGGGTTTAGCTCTTATTTTCTTGTCCAGAGGTGGGTCTGGTGATATAAGTGTTGACTGAACCTTCCTTACAGAATCACAGAATGGCAGGGGTTGGAAGGGACCTCTGTGGGTCATCTGGTCCAACCCCCTGCTGAAGCAGGGTCACCCAGAGCAGGCTGCACAGCACCGCGTCCAGGCGGGTCTGGAATATCTCCAGAGAAGGAGACTCCACAACCTCCCTGGG
>Ga0065711_1043622_pt1 | contig 14615 bp, 5 predicted proteins | sample Hoacrofraction12_FD_59098 | JGI IMG/M metagenome (GOLD analysis project Ga0065711, IMG submission 59098) | Hoatzin crop microbial communities from Cojedes, Venezuela - Epithelial fraction 12 v2 (version 2) | ecosystem: Host-associated > Birds > Digestive system > Esophagus > Crop | place...
CACCACACCACACCACACCACACCACACCACACCACACCACACCACACCACACCACACCACACCACACCACACCACACACCACACCACACCACACCACACCGTATCTCTCCCCTACAGAGCAGGAACTATTGCTCTGCTGCAGTCGCTAATGCTTTTGCAAACTAACAGTTTACTGGGGGCTGGGGTCTACTTACTTTTGAATCAAAGCACCTCCCAGGTATTACATGCAGATATGAAATACACCCAGACTCCCTACAACTTAAACTGCTGCACCACTTGGTCTAGCTACCCTCTTTCTAACACTGCACACAAAGCTCCCATGTCTTCTGCAGCCCCTTCCCCGGGGACCGTCTGATCGGCCTGTACACATCCAGTGCCCATTGCATAATCTTGCTTTTAATTTAGTCTTTTCAATCAAAATCAGGACACTGGCAAGCAAGAAATCCACTCACATATCTTTGTTTCAAAAAGATTATCCCCTTCTATTGGTGTATCGACCAGACTCCTCTTACCCTGGTTCCAGCAGAAATTTTCCCAACATGAGCACACAACTGTGTTCTGTTATCTTTACTCAATATACATTTGAAGGCAGGTTACAGAGCAGTTTGGAGAAAGAAAATGTTCCTTCATAATTTTGCATTGGAAAACTGCTAGTTAAGAGTTGAAAAAAAAAACCTGTTCATTTTTGCAGATTAAACATTCAGATCACAGTATTAATGTGAAAAAATGAGGTATAAACTTTCAGTAACAAGAAAATATTGCTACAGACTGGTCATTCTATTGTCTAGAGGTGGTGTCAAACAAATTTCCTAAGAAATTATGTGTGGCTGTTCTTGTCATAATGTGAAGTTATAAAATAGGCATTTAACTGGAACTTCATGGAATCATACTTCTATATTCTGGATCTTTTAAAATTATATTAAAAATCTGACAAAGACAGTGTTCTATGACAGCTATATCTTTATGATTTTAGGGGTTTCTGGTTTGGGGGCTTTTTTGGGGGTTGTGGGTTTTTTTCAGCTTTGAATCCCTTGTAGTATTCACAACAAATTCAGCTTGATCTTAACACTTCTGCAGTGAATACTGCAAAGCTTCTTAACTTTTACACTACAATGCAGTCAATGTATTTATAGTTCTTGAAAATGTCACATGGCAATGTTTTGCCAGGGACAGCACATCTCAGAGACTCCTTAAGATGTCTGCATTGTTGTATTCTATTTGTAGAGGCATTTTTGTCAGCAGCAATGAAGAAACAGAGCTGCTGCTGCAGCTCTTTCAATAACATTCAAGCTTATAGTTGACCTGAGGGGCTCACATTATGACATCTATATTTAATTTAATAATAAATCATATTTTCATGGACTACAGTATTGCATTATAACCTCACTGTTTTATGTGCATGGGAATGCAGCAAAAGCAGGCTAGTACGTATCTACAACACAGGCTAAATGGTTAGTTCACGAGAGCAAGGTCAAAGTGTACAGTGACGACAACATGTAAAAGGTTTTATAACAACTCTTAGAAGTCTAAGGGAAAAAAGGACAAAAAAAGCTGTCCAGAAGGGACTGCATTTAACTTAAGGTGTGTTTTTTAAAAATCCCTTTAACTGCACCACCTTGCTTACTGTCAGTTTTAGTTCTGCTCTGCACTTCCCATTGCAGTCAGCATTCTCTGCATCTCATTTTCTCCTCTGCTTCATTCAAGCACATTTAAGGAGAAAATTAACACCGTCTGAGTCTTAAACTTTACCCATCCCTTCCTCCTTGCAATTTCTTCTACTTGCCCTGCATTTTTTACTCTTGACCTTCTAGCTGACTCCAAATTAAATGTTCATATATTTTGTATTTATTCTCAAAACTAGCCCTGCTTGTTCACATTTATTCTTGCTCATCTCCCTCTTCTGTGCCTCTGCCTGCATCATATCACATCATCCTCAACTTCTTTACTTTCTATTCCTACTAACTTCAACTCTTTTCCCAGTGCCTACTTCCTGCAGCCCTCTGCAACCTAAAACTCATTTAATTCATTCTTGCCTCCCCATCAGCATTATTAGTAATCTTCTACCAGCCAGATTATGGAATAACTTCATTGCTCTTCTCCATCAGCTGCCTCTGGCAAGAGTTTACCCACTATTTGCACTATTCTCCTCCAAAGACTTTATGAAACTCTATTATCTCTTTTAGAAGGTTCCATTTTTCAAAACTAAGTAGTTTCAATTACCTTTTTATTGGCAGCCTTGATCTTTGGTCTAGATGTCATCCTTAACATATATTACATAAAATTAAGGAAGAGCAAATGTAGTAAAAAGCATTTCACTACTCTGATCCATGTTCTCTTTTTACCTCTCATCCAGTTTTCTGTTCGTCATCTCTTCATGCATTGTGCCTAAATTAGATTTTCTGTTCCTTGGGGTAAGCAGACATCATTTTCATTTATCTGTAAAGCACCATGCATGCTTATGGCTCTGTAGAGATGCTAAATATGTATATCCACATTTATTAAAATATTGATGCTTTTATCTATTCACATAGTGCAGAAGCAACATGGCAGCAGTTGTACCCATTTAAAAACTATTTTCCATCCATAAAAGCTATGATGTGATATATTTATAGTAGCTGCATGCTGTTCACTCTATATTTCCTAGTTCATATTTACGTTGCTCTTTCTGATCTTAACTAACACTGCCCAAAAAATAAAAATCTCAATTTTCTCTGACAGCACCAAAATATTTTCTAAAAATAAAGCATGGGGGTAACGTATAGTGGTTTTATTACTTATCCATAGTGTGTGATCACAGTCTTAGAGGGTGAAGGTTGCTGTACTAACTCAGGACTGCTCTTGCCCTCCAAAATCTTCTAATTTAAATAGTCCTGATGATAGTAAAAATTTTAGGAATCTTCGACACCAGCATTCTTGCTATGTAGATTGAGAGGCATTGAAGTGTCTGATTTTCAGAGTACTAGAGCATAGCTCTTTCTAAAACACAGTCTTGCAAAGAGAATCTCCTTATTATTCTGAAAATTTTGGTTGACAAAATAAACATAATCAGTGCAAGCATATATTTTAAAAGGTAGGAGGGTTTTTAATGCAAAAAGATAAAATGAGGATACTATCCATCTAATTACAACATATTAAAATATTCCTCCTAACTACTGCAGTAACAGGCTGCAGATATACTCTCCTTTGTAGTCAAGCATATTTATTTCTTGGTTAGACAAAAAAGTAAATAGGCATGCTCAAATCCCACAGCAGAATCCACGCAGGCCCATGCCATGACCCAGAGCTCATTGCATGATTGAGCCTGTACTAATCACTTAAAAAGTTAGCTCAAAAGATAAGGAATTACTGTAGAGTAGACACTGTATGCAGAGCAATTAAACTGTTCTGCTTCACATAATACTTAATAAATGGTTAAGCATTTAAGCGTGGAACAAAGCGAACATCTTCGAATATCCTGCTTTGCAGGATATCAGAGCCGAAAACTTGAAATGGGTTGCTCGTTCATAGGTCAGTACTGAGGGAGTGGCCTTAGCAATCTGTTTACTCAGAGTAGCAGGAGAGAAGTTACATGAGGATAATGTTACTGACGTTTCTTCACAGAGTTCCTTACAGCTGATGGATTTAATATGTATATTATCTTTGCACACAGGCACCTGTTTCAACCAGTGTTCCACCACGCTTTTTACTGGATAAAATGATAAACATCGACGCTACTTAATATCAAGCTGCATATATAACTAAACCTGTGTGAGATTGCACTGATTACAGTCAGACCACATATATGTTTCAAAGCTTTGATGGACTGCACAAACAGCAAAGGTTCATTTTACCCAACTTTTGACGTCTCCCATATAGGCATCTACCTCAGAGTCCCATTCATTTCCGCAGTAGGCATGAAGAGAACTGTGTCAATGAATTCACTAAGCTGTGATTCATCAGACCTACTCTAAATGTTTACTTCAGGATAAACCATTTTACGTTGTGAAACAACTACATTTGGTAAATTAAGCCCTTTTCATCAAACAGTAAGAATTCATTTCTTTACATCTTCAGAGAAAGTCAAATCCAGATATCCTGTCTACAACCTGATAAGTAAACAAAACTCCTTAACAAAGCTGCTGTCCAATGCCAACAGACCTGGCTTGCGGCCAGATATGGCACAGCCCAACAAGCACTTTCCAAAGGCAGCTAGAAGATGGTCAGCCTGCTTCAGACAGAAGCTGGCCCTACCTCTTGATTTCAGTGCCAGAAAATGCTCCTTTGCATCTTCTACTTAGTTGAAGAAAAAAAGTTAATTGGCATGGACAACAAGTCTAAATTGCAACTTTAGATTAAAAGGAAGAAGAAAGGTAGCTTTTAAATAAAAATTTTAATGAAAGTAATGATAAAATAAAGAATATAAACATAGCAAAATTAAAAAAGAAGCATGCAGACGGAAGAATGGCTACAAAAAACTATTAATCTATGAGATGACATTCATGATTGTGATCACTTCAGACAAATATAACAGGGAGACTACATGTTACATAAACGAACTGGCATTTTAAAATACAGTTCATTTGATACACAGCAAGAAGATCTATTGCCTTGAAATTATCTCAGAGAATACTGCCAACAGAAGGAAGGTAGGGAAGGAATGTACAGAAGATTGGAAAGTGGACCATCTTTGTTTCTATCAAAACTAATGGTAAAGCACCTTCTAAAACTAAAAGAGCTTCACCAGTGCTGAACACTTTTGGCCATCCTGACACAAGGGCAGAAGCTGAGCTATAATGACCTAATGGCCCTGTACAAGAATGAATTATTACACGGACTTCATTGAGTATGGAGGCTGTATTCTGTAAGGATATTATGAGATGTAATGGTCAGGTTCACAGGCGCACTCAACTTTATATCCTTCACAATGAGAAGTATGAATGATGAGCACTATTGTAGATCATTGTGGTTGGTTTGCTCATCGAAGAATTATGGCTCTATAAAATTGAGTTTAGAAATAATGTACGTATGGAGCACCTTTTAATCTGTTTCCACCCTGAGATGGGGGAGCAGGTTTAAAACTACTTGCTTTCCTTTCAGCTAAACTTTTTTTTTTTTCTAACCACACCACTTTACTCTGACTTACCTGAGTTTTATTTTCAAGAAACATTGGTCATTGCTGAATGCAAATGAGCACCAAGTAAAATTATAATAAGTTTGCACAATTGATCTTTCATCATTTTAAATGGCACCTTTTAAAATTTCCTGTAAAATCAGCCTGAAATACTCCCATCGTTGACTGTCATCAAGTAGAGCAGGGTCACTTTGAGAAAACCTGTTCTCAGTGATGTAAATTATAGGGTTATTATATGTATCCTAGAACAAGACAGCAGAACTTTTATTCAGAACAGATGTAAGAAAGCCCATAAAATCAGATGCATTACCCTCTATCTTTTCCAAGCTACAAACTAAAACTAGTTTTCATCAAATTGCACTGACCCTATTAACTTAATTTTCCATGAGCTGACCTTTTATGACTAACAATGGAAAAGCAAAACTGTTCAAATATCCATGAAGACAGTGAAATGACTTATTTTAATGAGAAGACTAAAATATCTTTCCTGCATTAGCATCTGCTTATTGTTACTGCTCCTTAACCCCTTGGTACTGGTAGTCACCACATGTCTGTTTGCCAGGAGTAGATGTATGCCAGGAAAGCCTTACTGCTGGCATTAGAAAGATCATTTCCGGAGTTCGAAAGATGATGTAACACTGGTGTGTCTTTTCAAAGTGTAAAATAGCTATCACGTACAAAGGCAATAGGAGAACACTAAGGCATCTACTCTTTATAGCCAACATGCAAAAATTAAATTAAGAATCCCAAGGTGACCTGTTTATTTATATCTTGTACAATGTCTCATGCCATCCAGATGGGCTCCTCAAAAAAACCAAAATCAGCAGTATTACTCATTGGATTCTTAGATCCTGTTGTTGGCCAGCTAATAGTGATAAAATGGTCCTGTGAGCCTTAGGTCATTCCATCATATAACACAGAAGTTAGTGCAAACTCCATGGCACTACAGGCAGCCGTAAACTCCCAGTTGCAACAGGCCAAGAAGGATACATTATTTGCTCAGCTTCACAGTTCATTGAAACACTTAGTTTCTTGTTTGCATTTTCTTGGTCTTAAGTTTAACAGTTCAGAACAAAGAAGTCAACAGTACGCATGATCATAATTTTTTCCTGTTTAGTAAATTCTAGAAGCCTTGATGATAAGTAACCCTGATTTGAATGCATTGCAGAAATCCAGGACTTCATGATGGCTAGATATTCACCATCAGTAAACACTGTCCTGACAAACTGATCTAAGGTAAATGACAGGTAGCCTTTGGTTGCTTTTGGATCTGCTACAGAATTCGTAGAGGTTCTACCAATCTGATTTCAGAGCTATAGGCACAAAACCACATTGTTTTCTCCAAATATCACAAGTGTGTCAGACTTTAGCATGAGCTTTTATCACATTATAAGCTGCCTTGTAAGCTCTGGTACCAATGCTGGGGCTACACCTTTTTCACAGCCGCCAACAGCAACAACATAAGGCTCATTAATAGTGATCACTCAGTCTCCAAACGTTCTGAAACAATACTTTGCATGAATATCAAAGGTCTCAGTGATTTTTTCAGATCTGCAGCCACCTTCATCTTCTAAGGACTGAGGTAAGCCGAAGTTATACAGGGAGCAGGATGCCATTTCCCAGGTTATTAAGAATTTTGCTGTAATGATTGACTCCTGGAAATATTAAGACACAAAAAAAGGGTTAACTTAATAACTTTATTAGATTTTAACACATGAAGAAACCTCTCTGCACATTTTCTCTGATATGAGATGCAAATATTTCCTCTCAACTGCATGCTGACTACGGCTACAAGACCCCAGAGTTGGCAAAAATGCTCAGCACACAAAATCTTCCAAGCAGGCAAAGAGAATGAAATGAGGATGCAAATTTTCAAAATAGATCAGTGGACAGCAACTCCCCAGGAGAAACATAATTCTGAACGGTGCTGGTCACATGAAAATATAATCCTTTCATTTAAATGCCTGAATGGCAGCCTGGCTGCATGTACAAGACAGAAGCGTGTTGGAAAAATCCTGGCACTTGACAGCCTGATAGGTAGTAATGAAAGCATTGCTTTCCTTGATAACTGTCTCTTTTAAAAAGTTTAGTGCCACACTTGGCAAGGTAACTTAGCTGATCTTCTATGATTTGAACTTGGTTAGCCGGGTGAGCTGTTTCCTCTAGACTGTTCCATTCTCCATCACTGTCCGTGCCAGCATCAATACAAAGATGACACTGTCAATTCATTCAGTATTTTGCAATGGTGTGAATTCAATGGTTCCCTCATTAGACCTATATGATATTTAAGGCTTTTCATGGGGCTTTAGTAGATTTTAGATGGAGTTTAGGGCATTGGTCTCTTTTTTTAAGCCAACTTAAATGGCTTGGCAATAATTTACTCAAGAAACCAACTCTCTTCCTTTTACACTGCCACTGCTGCAGACTGCTCAGTCCCTCTAACCGCAAGAAGGAATTAGCTCACCTCTCAAAAAGCTCATGACTTCCAACCTTTCTTGTTTCTCCCTGATAAGACAGAGATCAGCTTCAATTTGCTGGCTGTGTTGCTAAAGATGGCCAGTACTGGGGATGTATTTCTAGAGGCTTAAAAGGAATTCACCTTCTGTTCAGATTTAGCAGTGGCTGACATGAATATGTTTCCTAAAGGACTATTTTTATGCTGCTGAGAGGTCACTGCAAGTTTAGGATACCTCAAGTTCTCACATAGGCATTTTTAATTTTGATTACATCCAAACACAACTACATTCTTTTAAGCCTTCTGGAAACACTAGATATTGCAAAACACATCATAAGCTTTGGTTGAAAGAGTATCAATTAGCTTGCTCTTTTACTTGTACTATCTGGTTTAGTGTGGTAATTGGAAAAGGTCAACAGTGGCCTTGTATTATTATTTGTTAAACTAAGAGGCTCCAGCCAGGAATAGGTCTCCTTCATGCTGGTGGAATGTAGAAATCAGTCTGCCTTTGCTTCAGAGACGTGGACTAAACATACCAAAGTGTTTAAGAACCGTAGAAACCTAAAATTCATGAAATTTCATGGATCTTAGACTACCACATATCCTAATAAGACATAAGTACTTACGAAATGTCTTTCCCAAGGCCTTGCTGTATTGAAACCCAGGACTGAGACAGGTCTAAAGAAGTTGAAAACACAGCAGCAAGGAAGAGGAGGAAGACTAAGTTGTAAATGCTAACAAAATGTATGCTTAGGAGATTTAGGGTTTTATCCTTAACAGATTTATCCTTAATCCTTATCCTGAACCAGTGATTTTGTTTAATCCAAAGCAGGACACTTGTTCATTAGTAAATATGTCTGTACTACATTGTACTATATATTCCCTGGTATTTTCAGGCTCAGCTTACTGTGTGTTGATATTTACAAATGCCAACACAGAACCCCATACTACCTTCTTCTTAAAAGGACAGTATTAAACTTCAAATTATCCTAATTTCAAAAGACTGATATAAGGATTTCCATCAAATGACTTTAAGACAACATTTACTGCAGCAATCAGTTATGAACCCCAGATTTAGACAGTGCCTTCTCCCAAACAAACAGGTGTACACACATCCTTTAGCACAGCAAGACTCAATAAATTTGTTTACAAAGTATTTTACAATAAATCTCACAGGTAGTTTGCTTTTCCTTCTGAATGCAGTACCAGAAAAACACATTAAATTCAGGAGATACGTGCCTGTGCCTGAGAATGCACCCATGTAAAAGAGGAAGGAATATACCAGAATTTAAAATTTCAAAAAGCAAATTCTTGCAATTTGCAAAAGCAAATACAGTTTGTTACTGTTACTTTTGAACAGGGACCTATTTGACTTCAGTGGGACTAGGGTTGTGTTAACTGCTTGCTGGTGGGACTGCAAGGTTTACTACATCAGCTTAAACTGGGAAAAAAGAAATCCTTCACTGGTACAGGATCCTGTTCTACCATATTGAGAGTAATGCTTGCCTCAAAGACACTAGCATTTCTCATTTTAATTTTCAGATTATAAATTACTTAGTACAATTTATAACACTTAAGTGTAACCAGCTATCATTCATTTTTTACATCTCAATTAAACACCAATATTGGAAAAGATTTATGCTTTATGTTAGGAAATGAAGAGAAATAGAACTGCATCCCTGAAAAATGTGAATGTCAAGTCAAATTTCCAGATCATCTCATACCTTCCAGAGTAGCCTGATTTAGTTTCTACAACTGTATTTGTGGGTCAGCTAGAAACAGAAATACACATAAAAACATTCTTCCAAGAAAGTGTATATAAGGGTTTTGTGGAGACACCCCAAAATTTTGGGATTACCGACTTTCAGGAGCGTTTCATCACTGGAAATGAAGGATTGTTCTTTTCTCCTTTCTGTCACCTTCTCTCCCCATCCTGATTCCTTATCTTTATGCTGAAGTGAGACATAATGTCAAACTCTCACAGACACAATACCCCCACACCTACTATTTCTGTCTCACTCCACAATGACACCAAGTGTTTGGCACATAACTTCTGCTCAGGGCACCTTCTAGGGTATAAATAATTGTACAAAAATACTTTAAAAACAAACTTGGTGTAAGTTTCAGTCTAAAACCTGACACATCTTAGGAACAATACACCTACACCATCGCTCCTTTAAAAGACTCTACCCCCACCGAGTTAGAAACAGAATGATTTTAAAGGTTTTCAAATGTCCTATGTCTTAGGTGTGAAATTGGTAGTGAATCAGCTGGTATGAATGATTTTATTTGAAAGGACATTGCTCTAAGCTTCCTAATTCTTCACATGCTCTTTGTAAAAATGTTTATATAGAAGATGATGGCCTTTCCATGCTATTCAGTTACAATTGCTTCAACAGATCACTGCACAAGAGAAGTGAACTCCTGTCTAATGAAAGCTGGCCTACTTGGAGTTCCTCCAATGCCCTTTCGCTAAATGTAAAGTTCATAATATTAATCAGGCAACTGCTTATACTGGGCATCAAGTGAATATTTTCTGAAATTGCAGCTGAGTTTTGTCAAAATGTTAGCTTTCCTTACCAAGTGCATTCAGAATGTCTCCTTGCTATCTCCCAACTCTGATGTCTAAATAACAAAGTCCATTCAATAGGCAGCTCTGTGGGGTTGTACAGTGCCTGCAGCCTCAGCTGAAGGAATATCAGTACAAAAAAGAAACCACAAGGACTCAAGCAAATTTAAATTCAACACGCCACAGAAAGCAATCCTAGGAAAGGGCGAGCTGTGCCAGTGAAAGTGGGCCACATATTGTAAATTTTGGTGGCAAAGGAAAGGCTTCCATTCAAGCCTCTCCAGGATGCTGGCACAGTTTTTGCTGTCATGCTCTGCAGGGGAAAATGGCTGGTTGGTCTGTTTACAGCAGATTCACCAGCTCCTCCCTTCTGAGTTCTTGAAACAAAGGCTTCTCCACTCTCTGGTGAAAACTGTAATCGGCAGGATGAGAGGACAGGCTGATGTCTATTGAAGAGCCAAACTCTACATGACCAAAATTCTGCAGAAAAACATTGCTTGTGCTGGTATCTTCCTAGTACAGATCAGGATAATCTGAACAGCATTTGCTAAGAAATTCTTTCACTTTGTAGCCTTCCATCTTTGCAATCCTCAAACTAGGGGAAGAAAAGAATTACTAAGGCAAACACTGCCCCAGAAGTATAAAGATAGATGTCTTCTTGGTAGAACCGAGATTCAGAAGAGTAGGAGGCAGAACTGAGATTCAGAGGTTCATCCAAATCTACTTTGCTTTTTTCTCCTCAGAACATTATCCTCTCAGCACACCAGAGATCTCAGCCAACTACTTTGATTTTCCCATTCTTTCTGGTTCAGCTTCAGTTGCTTTTATTCTTCACAATTCTCTTCATTTCCTCTTTCTTCTATCCCTTAATTTCTGCAGGCAAAGCTACCATTTCCTGTCTTTCCCTAGTAAGTCACCTTCATCCTTCCCCCAGTCCATATCAATGGAAGCAAAATAAACAAATCAGAAGTGTAACAAATTTTATATCTGACTTCTAGCAATCTGACCAGCTTGTTTATGTGCTGCATCCCTTTTCACTTTTACATCGCCTGCTGAGACTGTGAAAACTCTTCTCTTCAGAGTAGGGACTGTCTCGTGTTTGTCAGAGAACTAAGCACAGTTCCTAGCTGACTCTGAAGAATCCTCTCTAATTTGCTAAAGAAAACATCTGGGAAAAGTATGTCCCTCAGTGCAAAACAGTCGATGTGAAGTTCAGTACATCAGAGTACACTGATAAACTATCTACATGCATTTGCCAAATAAGATACTTGTCTACTGTAAGCCATCCAAAAACACCCTCATGTCTAGGATCCCTGTAAGTATAAATATTCTGATGAAGCAAAATGATTTAGAGTTACAATTAAAAAAATTGGAGTAAGCAAAAAGATACATAGGAAACATAATACTAATCCTATCCCAAAAGATTGTGCTATCTAAGGGGATCTAGAATATTAATTAGTAAGTTGTTGCAAACCTATAAAAAATCATCGCATAATTACTCTGAAAAAAGTTGCAATTTCAAAGCTACACTGCAGAATAGCATACTGGATTAATTATGCCAGACTGCAGCAATAACCTTGAATTAAAGCTGCAACCTTCTATTTTTAAGAAACAATTGCCTTTCTGGTTGATGAAACCTGTCGTCCCATCAGGTAACAGACGTGACCAGGAAAGAGAAAAGCGATAATGAGTCAATCCAAGCTGTTTGATACATTTCAAATCTTCCTCCCACAGAGTGTAGCTGCCACAAGCTACATCACCAGTCTGGTTCTTGAAAACTCGATCTCCTCCCTGATGGGTGAATGTGTCCCAGACATTAGGACCCTTTCCATCTGCATTCCAGCCTTCTGCTTGAAAAACAAAACTTGGTCGTTACACTTTTGACATCAAAAGCCATATGCTGAATGTAAGTATTTATCACAAAGAAGGCACAAATCCCTCAAAATCCTATGAGCAAATCAAGAAGTATTCCCTCCCTTCTCCTCATATCATTTAAAGTAACTGGGAACTTTTAAGCATCAGTATATATTAGCACTAATTTTTGTATTTATTCATATTATTGCTTGCTGCTAATTATTTGAAAATCCTGTTTGAAAAAGCATTCAGAGTTCTGACAGTCTTCATACTTCCTTAGCTAAAAATCAGATGTTTGCAACTCTTGAGATATAGATTTTCACAAAGGTTATTTTCTAATGCAGCTTCCATCCATGAATGTAAAAGATCAGTCCATATCAAAGAAAGCCTTTCAGGTATGAGAAATACATTCAACAAATAGGCACTTATGGCTTTCTGGATGTCCTTTGAAAATCCTGACAGTCTGTTAAAAAGAAAGGAATGCCATTATGAGCCATGGCCCTAGGCAAATACAAGCTGAATTAATAACACAGCTCTGCAAAACTTCTGCTTTTTGCCCAGTCAAACGTTCACAGAAATGAATTTTGAATGCACAAAACCCCTGTGCTATTTTCTTCACTTTCATAGTTTTGGGAAATTTCTTTGCAATTCCAAAAGTGAAATAGACAGATTACTTCTAAAATATTCAAAATTTACCTGTTTGAGATTACACAGTACTAACATCACACAGGATTTAAACCAAATAAATGCACCTTTCTTCATGACAAGCTTCTTTGTCTTTCTAGAGCAATGCTGTAGCTGAGGCAAACACTTCATTTTTAATGTGGAGAGCTCTGTAAACTTACACCCCTTCAAAGTGTGGTTTTCTCATACAATGCCAAATAACCCCAAAATGGCCAATCTCATTTACCAGCAAGATTTTTCAGAGCCCCGTGGATGCACTGTTCCAGGGTTACTCTTTAAAAACTAAAATGACATTGCGTGTTAAAATCATGTATAAATTAAATATCAGTTGGGTTGTAAGATTAATAACTATATAATAGCTACATATCAATCCTCAATAAAGTGTTTTAATAATCAATTAGTATCATAGAAATTAGAGATGGAGGAGAACTATTAGGAGGTCATTGAGTCCATCCCCTGCCAATGCAAGATTGCTCCCTTAAGTATACTCAGTACTTAATACACATCTGTCTTATTAAATGTAAGTTTAATGCAAGGTTAAACATATTGAAGACAGTTAATTTAAAGCATTACTAAAATTTGTAATATCACTTCTCTAACCTAGCTTTTCAAAGATCATTGTCACATTTCATGTGCTTTACAGAATTTTATTGCAGCACACGAACACTGATACATCTACATTTGGTTGGTCAGTAAATTAAATTCTTATATGGGACAACCTTCAAAGTAGGTCAAATTTTAGATCCAGAAAGTTTGAGTTTCTCTTAATCTCAGATTTTATCACTGACTTTGTGCTCTGTCTGTATGTGCCTTGGAAAAATACAGTACTGAAAGTTTTCTATATCTTTCTTCTGATCTCAAACATGGCTGCTGAAACAAACCGTCATTTTAGAGGACTGCAGGAAATAAATAACAGTAATTCTTCGGTGGTACCTTGAAATTAGAAGCCTTTAAGAGCAGTTTTCCTGCACCATATTCATACAATATAGCTCCTTTTTCACTACGGTGGGAATGAAGGGAAGCCAAATGCTGCCATAACAGGCAGCTAACACACCTTCATTTAAGAAGCAGTAGCTAGCGCAGATACTGAACGATTTCTTTTTTGTCTGCCTTCTCCCAGCAAAGCAGGTGGGAGGGAGGGAGGCATTTGATTTTCAGTAGAGTATGACAGTACTAATCCAGTGGTCATTAGCCACTATAAAGCTCTGACTGGAGCTGTGGCAAACAGACTCACTTTCAAGGGTTCTTCACACTGTTCGAAGAGCCTCTCTGTACAGTGCAGAGCATCCAAGGTAGCTAAATAAAGTGCAGGAAGCAATCTAGCCAAGGCAACAGAAAGCTCCACATACACTAAGGTATCCTGCTGAGCCACAATTAGTCTGCACAGAGCTCTGCTCTGCTTCACTGAACTGAGCTTGCACCTCTAAACTTGCTCAGAAACCTCCACGCTACGCAGCAGTTCAGAGCGTAGACATACCCTGAGTTTTAGTGAGCTTCAGGGCCAGGAAAGAACAGCGATGAGGAACTGATTTTACATTCAAGCACATAGGTGAGACTTCGCTACCAAATCATCACATAATATGTCACCAAATGACTAATGTAAATTATCATGAAATGTGATGCATGTTCCCCATTCTCTGCAATTATTACAACTGGACAAGCTAGAACGTTTTTCAGTGAAACTAGTGAAGCAGGAATATTACTGATCAGAGCATTTAAGTTTTCATGTACTTTTCCAAGGTAGTTTTTCTTCTAATTCAGCTGTGCTTTCACCTTTCAGTGTGAAATTTTCTTGGCCTGGTTTCTGCCCAAAAGGTAAATTTTTGTTTGAATTAATGCAGTTCACCTATTTGGCATCTGAAAAAAGTAAAGAAAACCACTTTTACCATTACGAGAAAATTTTTGTAACTTTTCCCTCTTCCAAAAAAAAAAAAAAAAAAAA
>Ga0065711_1007570_pt1 | contig 14614 bp, 10 predicted proteins | sample Hoacrofraction12_FD_59098 | JGI IMG/M metagenome (GOLD analysis project Ga0065711, IMG submission 59098) | Hoatzin crop microbial communities from Cojedes, Venezuela - Epithelial fraction 12 v2 (version 2) | ecosystem: Host-associated > Birds > Digestive system > Esophagus > Crop | place...
ATAGATTATTAAATCATTCTTCAAATTTCTGTATTTCTGAAATAATTCTAAAGCAGAAATAAGCCACAAACAACCACTATATTTGAGAAAGAAAAATACTGAAAAAAAAAGCATCATAAGTAAAGAGGAAACAATACTTTGGTCAGTGTGCATATCTGCCTTTGTGGATAACTATGCTATAGCTATGTGTTTTGGTTTGGCCTGGATAAATGCCAGGTGCCCACAAAATCCACTCTGTCACTCCCCCTCCTCACCTGGACAGGGGAGAGGAAATATGAGGGTCGAGGTAAGGACAGGGAGAGATCACTCACCAGTTACTGTCATGGACAAAACAGATTGAAATTGGGGACAAATAGAAGTTTAATTCATCACCAATCAAATCAGAGTAGGATAGTGAGAAATAAAACCAAATCTTAGAACACCTTCGCCCCACCTATCCCTTCTTCCCAGGCTCAGCTTCACTCCTGTTTCTCTCCCTCCTCCTCCCCAGCAGCACAGGGGGACAGGAAATGGGGGCTGCGGTCAGTTCATCACACGTTGTCTGTGCCGCTCCTTCCTCCTCAGGGGGAGGACTCCTCACACTCTGCCCCTGCTCCAGCATGAGGTCCCTCTCTTGGGAGACAGTTCTCCACAAACTTCTGCAATGTGAGTCCTTCCCACGGGCTGCAGCTCTCAACGAACTGCCCCAGAGTGGCTCCTTCCCACAGGGTTCAGTCCTTCAGGAACAGGCTGCTCCAGCGTGGGTCCCCCATGGGGTCACAAGCCCTGCCAGCAAACCTGCTCCAGCGTGGGCTCCTTTCTCCACAGGTCCACAGGTCCTGCCAGGAGCCTGCTCCAGCGCAGGGCTCCACATGGGGTCACAGCTTCCTTCAGGCATCCACCTGCTCCGGCGTGGGGTCCCTTCCACGGGCTGCAGGTGGAGATCTGCTCCACCGTGGACCCTCATGGACTGCAGGGGGACAAGCTGCCGCACCATGGTCTTCAGCACAAGCTGCAAGAGAAAACTCTCTGCTCTGGCATCTCAAGCACCTCCTCCCGCTCCTGCTTCACTGACCTTGGTGTCTGCAGAGTTGTTTCTCTCATATCGTCTCACTCCTCTCTCTTCATTGCCGTTTTCCCGCAGTTTTTTCTTCCCCTTCTTAACTCTGTTATCACAGAGGTGCTACCACTGTCACTGATTGGCTTGCCCTTGGCCAGCTGTGGGTCCGTCTTAGAGCCGGCTGGCACTGGCTTTATCAGACATGGGGGAAGCTTCTCAGAGCTTCTCACAGAAGCCGCCCCTATAGCCCTCCACTACCAAAACCTTGCCACACAAACCCATAACAAGTATGGAGTTTGAAAGCAATCCAGCAACTCAGAACTGTACTAAAATGAAGTTTCTGATCATTTGAAATTGGAAATGGGCCCACATTTCTAACTATTGCAAGGCCTGTCTCAAAGCTTTTCTTTTGCAATGAAGCTGTGAGCAGACAGGTTTTCAGGGTTCCTTCTGAAAATTTGGTGCAACCCTACTCAGGAGATCCGTCCATCTGTAATACTTTCAATTCTGTTGTTACAGAGAATAATAATTAAAAAGGACTCTTTTAACACAGTGCAGTTTTAAGATTCCAGCTTTGCAAGATAATGTATTTTCTTCCATATCTAGGCTTTCTCTGATAACACAAACCTTTTCAAAGGTCATGCCAAGACTTACAAACCGAATAGGATATAAAAACTTCGAAATACCAGCATTCTGGTGCAAAGGATCATGCATACACATCTATATGTATATCTATCTAGATAGATATATATATATAGATACATATCAGGGGAGTGGACTAAATCAGTTCTTGCATAGAAAAACTGTCTTGGAAGACAACACTCCTGAGCTCACTGACATTTAAAAAACCCCAGTTTTATTTATGTGAATTGTAGTGCACATTTGTAGCTCCATGTGAATAACAGCATTGTTATTGCTGTTGCTGACAGTTACATATCTAGGAATCTTGATTGAGCAGCATTTGGATAAAACCTAAAGCTCAACACAGAAAAAGAGAGGAAAGAGGAGTCAGCGAAAGGGGCATGGAAGAATTCTTTGTGACTTGAATCCAATGGATTTTCCCAAGGGTGGGAAAGGAGAAGGGAATGACACAGCCCATTGTGCCACCTTCTGGGAATTAAGAAAAGGTATGGGCAGGTCTAGAACAAACCACAGGTATTCTAACAAAGACAGCTCTTGGGCACACTGTCTCCTTGTCTATTAGCTCCACATATCAACTTCCCTCAGCAGAAGCGATCTTGAACAAAGACTTTCAAAGGCTAAATGGAAGGATGCGAAGGAGCATTACATTCTTGTTCCTTGTCTAACATGGTGCAAGAAGGGAAAATTGTCATTGTATACAAATTATTATTTTCCATCATTTATTTTCTCTGCCATCTGTAGAAAGAGATGTAGAAAAACTCCCTGCGGACCGTATGTATCACTGCTTTCCCATGGAGATGCCATCTCCCTGAATGTGCTGTTGCTGTGCTGGTACTGACTGTGCTCATGAGCCAATGCAGACAAAATGTGGATATTGATACTAGTGACACTCAGATGATAGATGGTTGCCAAAGATGTCTCCTTTTTAGGCAACTGGTCAGCTAAAGAAGACAGTAACATCCCAGAGAGTAGAGCTTCTCTCGGGTTTCATCCCTTCTACTCCAATGAACTCTCGGGGGCTGCAGACTTCTATGAGATTAACTTAAGTGAACCAGATGTTAGGAGGGGGAAAACTACTCACAGATGCTGTTTCCTTAGTTCTGTGACTTTGTATTATCACCTTGTAGTGGGTTTCTGTGGTTTCATTCACTCTTCCAGTTATCAGACATGATCACAAGGGCTCATGCTAGAGAAATCTGTAAACCTGTTAGTATGAACTGGAACATGCTGCTTGTTGATTTAAAGCATTGCAAGCGAGAGGCAGGGTTGCCTTCTCCTGCATTTGCCTGTTGAAGTACCTTAAATACTTCAGCACATCATATGGTTGAATTTCAGCTCCTTTTTGCCATGAGAAAACCACCACTGAAGCAAAAAGCTTTAATGGGTAGAGCAGCCTCTTCTGTTACACATAAATCAATTAGCTAAGAGCTTACCTGCCACTTGGTTCCTTTAAGACCTTATAATTTTTCATATATTTTGTCTATAAATGACTTAACACTATAATGTAATAAGACCATACAAAGTGACAGTATAAAATAAATTCTAAAATTTGCAGAGAATAAGTTACTTTTAATTAAAATATATCTTTATCTATAAAGGTGAACAAAACTATACTAGCAAAAAAGATGCATCAATATGCATGCTTAAAAGAAAGCTGCTATCCATGCCCATTTTTCAACACCAGAATATCTCATTGCATGCACTATTTGACACTATTATAACAACTGAAGTTTCAACAACATAATTAGGAGTCAGCTGAAAAGAAGACACAATAAAAAGCGCTTAAGCAATACAATTCTGTAATGCTGATTCCTTGGTGCTTTATTTATCACATAAGCTTAGTGTAGTAACATGTTCTCCTTCGGATTAAGTTACCCTCTGTGCACCAGACCAGCTGAAGATACCCGTACCACTTCAGTTGCACAAAATTCTGAGCATGACAAATGTAAAACAAATGTCTTCAGTGTAGTGGTGAATGCAATTTCATTTCAAAATCAGATCCATTTGAATTCTTTCCCTAAGCTACAAAAAAATCTTTAAAAACCTGAAAGCTCAACCAAGTCCACTTGCAAGGAGAAAAATACAAGGTCTATTTATAGACACAGCAAAGCATAACTAAAGGGATGTAACAAATTCAATATTTCCCATTAATAAACATTACCTCAAAAATACGTTCAAAAATGTAGACTGATGCAATTTGAACTGCCTAGCAGTATAATTATGGTAACTAGCTAACACTCGGGAACAACTGTTGCTTTTCCACACTGAGTAATGAATATGAGTAATAGATTTGACTTTTTCCCCCAAGTATGCTGGTAAACATGTTAAATAAATCAGGTTGTAGGCTTTCATGAATACACAACAACAGCTACTCAGTCCTTAGCAAGCACGCACCAATACAATAACAATAATAATGGCAAAAAAAGAGTTCAGTATTGAGCTGAGAATTCGAAGGAAGCTTAGTCTTACATGCCTTCGGACAGGTTAACTCTCTTATCTTATAAGAGCAGTAGATCACAGCATCTTTAATATTCTTGTACCCCAGAGTCAATAAAGATTAATAAAAAGCCCTACAGACATTAATGGTTGAACAATAAACTATGTAATCATGACCAAACTACTATGCTACCAACTGTTTTCCAGAAGGACTCTGGTTTATGCTTGCCAAGAGCGATCCTCCCAGGAACACTGTTCTTGGTGATGCCAGTTCCCAAAACGTCCTTTTAAAGTTTACAGCTGGGAGATACAGCCCAATTCCTGACATATCTCCTCTATGAGTTGACTTCATGTAATGCTCTCTAGAGATGAGTTATTTCTAGAGGAACAGTAATGACATATATTTCACACGTATTCAATAGACTCACATTTCATACCAGATGTAATTAAAGATGAAAAATAATTAGCTAATTCTAGTAAGTTGTTAAATTCTCAAACAAAAAAAAATATCAAAACTAAAGTTACACGAAGACAAGAATAAAAAAAGAAAGCATTCTCTCGACTGGTCACTAGTATCACAGAAGTAATAGGTACTCACCTTCTCCAGCACAGGGGCTTTTCTGAATTTGTCTTTCTGTTACATTCCTTTCTCAATGCACTCTTCGATTAAAGGGTCTTCTTGACGGTCAAAGGATTTTCAAGCCTCTAAACACTTCATAAAACATCTGTGAGAGGCGTTCAATGGAACAACCACTCTCTTAAGGCAGCTGTCTCTAGAATGTAACTCATTTCAGTGAGACTCCATGTGGCATCTTACTTAAAATATATGACAGAGTTGGCATTTCAACTGATTTAGAGTTCATGCTCGGATAAAAATAGGGCAAAGCCCCCCCATTCTCATAGCATGAGATCTTTATGGAGAGGTGGCAGCATCTTCATAACTAGGGTTATAACCATATTTCCTTGTAAAGAAGTCTCAAAATTCTTGACATCTTTCATCAGTGACAGCCAAATACCTAAGGGTGATAATACTGCCCAGGCAAAGACCTTCAACAAACCAGCCAGGGAATTCAGTCTCTGAGGATGTGACAAATACCTACTGAACAAGAAACACACGAGAATTGTATATAGTCCCTATTAAACAATAGGAGAGAAGAAACTTGAAATATGCCTTGGACAGGACACGTCTAAAGAAAAAAAATAGCCTACTAAGCTAATGGGCGCCAGTGCTTTTTAATGCTGTCAAAATATGAAGAAGCTCTTCTTCTAGGCTGGAGTCTCGGGTCCAACTAGAAAACACAACACTGGCATTTCTTCCTGCACCTGGGATGGAGCCCAGAGGATACCAAGTCCAGCTGCCAGGGCAGATTTAGCATCATCATCTGCCATGACCCTGGGCAGAGACAGCTCATAAGAAAGAAGGCAAAATCCTAAACCACAGCACCAGAGCTCTCAAATTGAACATTTTAAGTACTCACCCAAGTAAACACCATTACCAGTTAGCAGCAGTTTTTGGGTTATCTGAGTAGACTGGAGAGAGAATTCTGAAAGCACTGCAACTGCTTTCTGAGGTAGCTCTGTTCTTCCTTTCTTACACAAGTGTCGGCAAGTGTCTGTACATCTGAAATATCTCAGTCTCTCCTGCTGTTGTGTAAGCAGACCTCCAACTCTTAGCAAGCTCCCAGGGCTCAATGGTTATTTTCACAGAAGTCTGCCAGTTGGAGGCTCCCTGTGTCAAGGTCTTGGCTCTCTTCATTTGGAGAACAGTAAGAGTATACTCAAAGCAAGCACAAAAAACCACCAGTTTTTCACAGCTGTCCAGGTTATTCATGAAGAAAACCATCTAAACTCAATCTAAATAAAGCCCTGCTGGCAGAGAAAGCAGGTCTTAAATTTAATCATTTCTACCTGCTGTCAGCATGAATACTTCCTCTTTCAGCCCCACCCCAAAAAATATTTATGTCTAGCTTCTCTTATGGATTAGATTTCTGACCACCACTCAGCTGTGGACTGTCCTGATATCTAATTGGTATCACAGTACCTACATTTGTCATCTGTGAACACACCATCTCTATACTGGTAGCACTCTTCGCTGAAAAAATATTTTTGCGAGCCAATGTGTTTAAATGTTCTGTCACATTTAGTTTAACAATTGGCTCGAAAAACACCGGTTCAAAGCTCATTGCTTCATTCTTCTTCATCAAGGGAAAGAGATGCTGCATCTTGATGGGGTGATATATCCCAAGACAGGTTATACATCCCAACAGGAGGCATGATTGAATCCCATTCCAAGTGAGCACTTTGTCATTTCTTGGGTTATGAAGGATTGAATAACTATAGGCTGAATACATGAATAGTTACGTACAGAACAAGATTTTATTTCTCAACTGGAATACAAAGTGATATTTCTTCATGCTGTCTTTAACTGATGATGTGCTTATAACCTTTTCAGATTTACTCCTGAACTAGACAGTCCCCTTGCATTTCCACTAAAATTCATAAATATCTGCAATCTGCAACAAACTATTTTAATTGCTGATATGAAATGATAGGGAGAGAAAGGGATGGTGTGGCACTGAAGCTTGAACGTGATGCGGATTTGAGGTCACAGTCTCACGTGTTTGAGACCTGTCATGAAGCTGAAATACAAGTGAAGCTGTCATGGAGACACAGTGACAGCAGAGTTCAGCATGCTGATGAAGTGACTAAAATCCAGAATGACTGCAGAGCCAAGGGAAAAAAAGATGGTTTTTTTTCCTACCCTGTGTACATAAATAGCAAAGATTTGGTTCTGTTGTCTTATGAGCACACCTTCTCTGAGATGTCAGTCTAAAGCAATGACTGACCTGTGCTATATTTATAGAGTGGCAAAACACATTGACTTTTCAACTGAAATGTATCCTTGGATATTTCTACTGCTGCAGCAGAGCTGACTGTGTTTTCACAAGAGGGCAATGTACATTTTCTAGTCACAGAAAACTAGTTTGTGCTTTTCCTTTGACAGATATCAATGTTCGCATTGCCTCAGAAGACGTAACAATCTGTAGATTTAGCTGGCTATACCAGTCTGTAAAATGGGTAGATAATAACAGGTTTTCAATTTAAAAAGAGCTGTTTTCTCACCTACAGAAATGTGAGTGATTCCAAAGTGCTTTGCTAGCATCAACCTAATCCGACAACCTACCCACACGGGTGGACACTAGAGCACCAACAAAGCAAGGCAACAAACTAACAAGCTTGTGAGATCATACATAAATAAGCCACCTACCTACTCTTACCATTTTTACACCTGACCTATCCCCTTATTATTTTACGGGACTTCTGGGTGGAGAACAGTGTGGAACAGTCGCTTTAAGTAGCCTTCAGGAAAACTCAAATTCCCAGATATAGGGCCACCCCGTATTTGCACACAAGAGTCCCCAGGGAAGCATCGCGAGTCTGATGTGCACCAGGAGCACCAGAGTGGCTGCCCGTGCACTGCAGACTCAGTCTGCACATGTACAACATGCCCAGGGCTGAGACCAGAAGGTGCAAAGCTCATTGTTACAGTGCAAATTAGTTATACAGCATACAGGCATTAGCTATACAACATACAGACACCAGGAGGTGTCGACTGGCTATTCACAATGCATGGTGTGGGAGCACTTAACTGCCCCCAGGAAGACTACCAAGAAGTCCAGACACAACTATGAGAAACGCCATTTTTTGAATTTTGGATACTGGCAAGAATTAGCGCGGTTGAATCATAGACAGCTCTCGAGCCATGAGAGCAAACAGTGCATTACTGAGAGGGCAGGCCAATTTCTGGCTGCTCTGAAAAGCCCAGGAATTACAGTTTCCATGCAAAGCAGGTGAGATCTTGGTTTCTAAATACCTTGAATCATGAATCTGATCTTCTTCCAAATTCTCAATGGAAAGGTTGGTTTTTGGTTTTAGGCATTAGAAAGAAATGCCAAGGCTAACCCATGAGCTAAGATGAGTCTTCTACGTCTGTGTTATGTTCCTGAACAAGTCCTAACCGTTTACGTAGTCATTCACACTTGAATACTGCATCATTCATTGCTTTACATTGCACTTCTAAAGCCAGGTTTTCAGCTTTACTTAAAAGATTATCCAAAGCTGAGGAAGAGTATGAAGCATGAAGGACCTAGCAGGAGCTTTCACAGTGGGGGCCAGTTTCATAGTGCCCCTGCGTCTATTGCCGCTTAACGCTTCTGGGCTGCTAAAAGCCAGGCAGCATCTGAATAAGCTTCAGGGAACTGGCAGAGCTCCTGAAAATAGTGACCATTTTCACTGGAAACATTCATGACATTGCAAGGAAGATTACCCTGTGTTCCTAAGCTTGCACTGAGATCCTGTAGGCTTGTCCTCCTCTGCCTGGGGAGCAGATATGATGAGGCTACGGCACTGCTTTACCTCCAGAACACCCTTCCACCAACATCTCTTTTCAGTTTAACTTGAAAAGATAAGAGCAATTTAATCTTTCCTGCCTTCAACTTGAAGGTTTTATTCTAAATGTATTTTGACAGCAGAAATAAAGACAAAGTTTTAATAGAACTAACCGAACCACAAACTGAATTATGTATTTCCATTTCAGGAGACAATCTCACTGCTAATAACATCACTCTCCTTCCAAAAGCATGCATGACAGAATGCAAAGCATTTCTCTGTTCCTTCACAGTATTTTGTATCTGGCAGTAGCTCTGCAGCATACAGAGCTCCCTCTCACACGTGCATGTGTCATGTGTCTCACTCACTTTGTCCAGGAGTTGGGGTGGGACCATCTGAATTGCTGAACCCGTCTGTCTGGAAAATTTGTCTGCTAGCGGATTAAAACGCAGACTGAACCCTGGCAATGTCCCTGCTTTGGATCTCTGCCTAGAACCTTTATTTCTTCATATTCAGTGTTCACTGGAAACACACAGCAGCTGCAGGCTTTCTGTAGGACCCCCAAACCAACGATCTTCCCTCAGAATGGAAGCGCGTGGCAAGGCAGGGTCTAAACTGTATTGACAGCCAGGAGCATATTAATTTTCCAACACCGGATCTTTGTTTGGTTCCCACCTTACAGAAATTACTGCAGTCTCCAAGCAGCTTACTAAACCGGGGTCAAATCCTGAATAGATGCCTGCTCACAGATTTGTACTTGACTAGCCAAACAGCCACTGAAGTCACCAAAAGTGCCAATAAAATGAAGGCACATTTTATTTTGTGACCACAAGGAAGGGGATTGAAAGAATTTACATCAGCTGCTAAACATATGGTCTAATGACCAGCACTGGATTATTAGTAGTGACCTAGATGTAAAAAGCTTTGATCTTCTTAATCCTGGGTTATTATCCAGTTTCTAGATCTCTTAAGGTCAATCAGAGTGGACAAAAATTAGGATGGGTGAAAATGGTGTGTGATACGAGAGAGAGGACCATGGAATATCGATCCCCAGACACCTCACTGAATAAAGCAGGCAGACACCAGCAAACATGATTATAAGAGCAAGCCAACAGCATCACATTTCAAAGAAATCTAGGGGTGAATAGCTTGAGGTAATGAGATACAAAGTCTTCCACATGTAGGTCACCAGTTTTAATCCAGCTCTGGTCATAGCAAACTCCGGTCATTAATATCTAACAGCTGTCTGGCAGCGACGTAGAATGAGATGGTGGTCCTGGTTCCACTGTTAGTAGTATCTGCGAAATAAAGCATATCAACAGAACTGTAATGCTGTTAGAAGTCTAGGCAGGAAGGTCAAGGACTGACTGGGCATTGAGAGAGGACCTCTGCTCCCTCACCAAAAAGCTTCATTTTCTATTAGTGTCAACTTGAGATATCTCAAGGGCAATAAATCTTTGTGAGGGAACAGAGGATAAGGAAAAGAAAAAACAGTTCAAAGAGAGCTGTGGAAACTCTGCTGCCTTGAAGCCAGACAAAGGGACGGCTTCCAGCTGGTGCTCCCACTGAAGCGCCAGCAGTACACCGGTTCACACTGGCCCAGGGCTTCTCCCTGATATTTTCAACAAGAGCAGCACAGAAACCAGAAACAACAGATGAGAGGGCAGACACATGGAGCCGTGGAACGAGGAAGGAAGACAGAGAGCAGACCAAGGCCACAAAAAAGGAGAGTAAGCAGGAAGAAAGAGCTCTGAGTAAGATTAGAGGACGACAACACAAAGATGACCTCAGCATGAGTCTTTCCTCACACAGAGGTCATCAAACCTTGGTCCAGCAAAGAGTTCGTATGTGCACTGTGGGTCCCACTGCTGTCTCTGAGGTGGGTCACAGCGGATGCCATGGAGTGCAGGAACAGCGCACGTGGCCACATCTCGCTAACCCATGTGGGCCCACAGACCATGGTCCCTCCTACGACGCAACATGCCAGCTGAGAAGCAAGGTGTGGGGAGAAGGTGAGGCTGTGATTCACATAATTGCAATAAAGGGTCCACCCAGAAATGATGAATAAGGAACAAAACTCCTTACTGCTGCCTTTTCAAAGCCTTTTTTGTTAGAATAAGAGAAAGGCCTGAAATCCCAAAGCCCGTGTGAAATACCTGACATCAACATCAGGAAGTGAGAGCAGAGATTATCCTACAACTTGTAAGACAGATCCTCCCAGTTGCAGATCAGAATAGAGAGCTCTAATTTCTATGTTTAACTGAAAAATAAAAGATTTTTCTTTTTTATTTTTTTTTAGAAAAGGCAGAGTTTAAAAATTCAACTTTGACTTGGAAAAGCAAATGGTGGATTTTTTTTTTCCCTCTAATTACTTCTTTTATTTTTTTGGATGACATTTATCTCACTTTATCTGTCCCAAAACTAGGTATTCCACCTAAGCTAGTTATCAAAGTTCCCGTGACAGTGACTGGAGAGAAGCAATCACTTCCAACAGGAGACCTGTATGTCTTAAAATAGTAGTTAGGACGAATTCTCCTCTCAGAAGTGGAGGTGTCCAATGTATAACTAGCTTAGATTCCAACACAGTAAGAGTTAAGTGAGTTGAACACAGTCTTTTGTAACCAGAGTGACTCTTCAAGGATTTCATGGACATCCTGCGTGGATATTTTGGGTTAAGCCTTGAACAATGCACTCTTGATGCTATTATATGAAGCACAGCATTTTTACATGTAATAGTCAAATTATCTAAAGATATGTGTTAGCCACAATGTCAAATAAAACCCATGCCTACTCAGAATAGCTTACAGATAAAAATGATGGGTTTAAGACTTTCTTCCTCACAACTACCAGTGCTGTTTTATCTGCTCAGCATAAGAAACATGACAAAAAAGGAGTCATGTTTTGTTTTTTTGAAATATTTTCCTTTTAAAACTTCTCCACTTTCTTTTGGAGCTGTGTAAGTGACATGCAAGAGTCACATTTCCAAATATTTTGCATTCAGCAGTTTCCCATGAAGAAGAGAGCTCTTTCATTTTGTATTTTGGAATTCTGCAAGTTCTATACTGATCATTCAAACAGCCTCTCCAGCTGTTAAACAGGGACCAACTTACCAACAGAATTAGATTTTTTTTTTTACTTTGAATACTTTCAGTAAGGAAACAAATAAACACTACAGAAATGTACTAAGGTAGAACAGCCCCGGGTGAGAGTTTTCCCTGTTTCCAGGATCATTCTGCTTAGTACCTTCCAGCCAGCTATCCATCAAGCTGTAAGGTAACCACTAGATGGTGGTGCTGGATGCCACACACGCAGTACCTGACACTTTCTGCTTGCCTTTTTCAGAAACCGCAAGGAAGGAGAAACATTTCGGCATGCTGTATCAGACCTCCACTGTGGTGTCAGTCAAATACCCTTGGTCCTTCCCAAGCAAGAGACCAGTGCTTTAACTTGCTACAGGCTGTTGTGTCACAAAAGTTGCATAACAGAAAAGTCTTAATACTTTGGAAAAATGTCATGCCCAGTGTGCCCAGTGTGATACAATTGAGTGCTGCAGGACATTGACAAAAACAAAAATGAGGAATTCAGGAGTTTCTCAGGACTTAATTTAAAATAATCACATTCTACCCCATCATGCTACAGCTGCCTTTGTTGAATTTAGCTCCATAATTGGTAGTGGAAACCTTTGCTTTCTGTCTTACGGAGTTTACATGTTCTGCTGCTCTTCCTTCAAGCAATGTAATTAAAGGAACCTGCTTAGCATAATTAATTTGCAAACAGGTTGGATGAAATGGGACTGTATCCCAAAGGCTTTTTCAGCATTAAGTGAAAATACTTCTTCAACCGTACTATACTACAGAATCTCCTGTATATCAATTTCTTGCATTTTGCATTTTAAGAGCTCTTCATTTTTAAAGGTGTTACTACTGGCAGCCCAGTTCTGAGTCGTGCTGCTGATGTAGAGTTAGATTATACAGCTCACTCTGCAAACCACGTCCCCTGGAGTATCCAGCCTCTGAGCAGAGGGAAGCTGTGCAGTCAACAGCTCTTCCGTGTTGAAGGTTTTTTGCTGAAATTGACTTATCTTCCTCAAAAACCCTCACCCCAACCTGATCTGAAACAACAACATGGGGTTTTAGATGCTAGAGGGAACACCGCAGTCAGTGCTGCACAGCCAGCCAGGAGAATGACGAGGAAAACGGAGGCAGGGACACTTTCCCAGGGGGAGCAGCTGGGAGCCCCGCTCCTGCACAACCCCTTGGGCCCGCCGCGGCTGCCCCTCGCCGAGAGCAGCTCCCAGAGCCAGTGTTACCCCTCCCTCGTCTGTAGGCTGTGTGTAAGGACAAGGGCGTGCAGGGGGCCCCTTCAGCACATGTCCCTTGCTGGGACCCGCTCCACGCATGCGGATGGACATCGCCCACCGCACCGGGCACAGAGTGCACCCCAGGACCCTCCTGCCCCCTTCCCTGCCTGCGAGCAGGCTGCTGGAACACGCACCGAGCCCCAGCCCCTCCAAGCAGTCCCTCCAATTAGCAGTCTACCAGCTGCGGCATTCACTCCTAGCTCCTTTTTCATGCTTTGCTTATTTTTTGAACTGAGAACCTGTCCCCTTCAGTCTGCAACAGACAGATTTCAGATTTATTGACCTCCCATCCACGACAAACTCATTTCCAAACAGTGATACTAAATCAATCATTTACGGCATTAACAGCTTAGCTCTAGAGACTTTTAATTTCAGTACAGTCACCACCAGCTGGTAACAGCAGGCAAAAGGAAAGCCCTACCCCCAAACCTCATTTAAAGCTGATCATCTCAGATTAGAAAGAAAGATTATTTTAATGATCTAACCTGAGAAAAGATCATTTGGGTAGTTTTACAAACAGGCGAGTACATTAACAACATGACACTGATGGGACAAGTGTGCAGAAAGCACAGCCCAGTCTCCTTTGGTGTATCTTTCCATCACTTCCATTTACATGGGGACTAATAGACTTGATGGCTGGCAGTGGAAGGGATAGGTTACTCTGTATTGTATACGATATTGTATACAATATTCTGTACAAAAAGACTGATGTGTTGTAGTGAAATACCTATTAAACTCAGCTATAATGCAAACGAAAGTCATTGAGCAAGGTCATGGTTTCTAATGACTGTATGATATTGTCTGCCAATATTATTTCTGTTTAAGCCCTAGTTATATTGCTTTCATAAGTGGTTTTTTTTCCTCATACAGGCTATACAGTTCTTCAGGTAGTGAACTGGGTGATGCTGCTCAAGATATCACTGATGGGGAACACTTGGGAGGGAAGTCTCTAGATTTCATCCGTTGATTCATGACTGGAAGAAATGAACATACGTGATGTTGTCTGAGGCACTGAACTGTTCATTCCTCAAAAATCAGACACAAATCCCAGATAAACGTCAATCTAACAATGATTCTAAAATGTAGAGGCATTTGACCAAATTCAGTTATTAAAAAGAGCTATAACCTTTATTAATGAAGTCCCCTTACACACACACAATCATTGTATCTCATCACTGGAGCATTAAGGGCTACATCACAACTAAAAAGCCATGAAAACAGTCTGCAGTGCATACCTGAAACTGTCATTTACAAACTTATAATAGACAGGGAGGCTTATCAAGACCTGTATGTAAGGCTATTTATTACAATCTACTAGATTTTAAGTAATAAGTTTAAAATCAAAATGATAAGACCAAAATATTTTAATACTTTTTAATCTTATTTTAAATTACTAAGAGAATGGGAGAGAGGCAAGAACTTGATTGATTTCATAGGCTTCATAACCGTAATGAGTTAATATCAAATACTTTATTAAACTCTTTAATAACTAATTTTATGAAGTACATTATTGAGCAAGCTATTAAACTTGTTAAACAGAGGACAGATAACCTCTTGAGCAGCAGACTTGGAGAAACTCATCATTGCACCTCACAATCGAGTGAGTTCTCTGACACCTAAGGTTTCAGCACATGTTGGTGACTGTCCTCCGTGAGGGTATTAATAGGCGTGCTTGGCCTCATGTGGATATTTGTTACATAAAACTTGTAGATTTTTTTTTTTTTTTTGCGTTGAGACTTTTATTCCTC
>Ga0065711_1043623_pt1 | contig 14613 bp, 13 predicted proteins | sample Hoacrofraction12_FD_59098 | JGI IMG/M metagenome (GOLD analysis project Ga0065711, IMG submission 59098) | Hoatzin crop microbial communities from Cojedes, Venezuela - Epithelial fraction 12 v2 (version 2) | ecosystem: Host-associated > Birds > Digestive system > Esophagus > Crop | place...
GTGTTAAGCTCAAGAGCTTCATGAAAAGGAAAAGCTTATGGTCATGCATAGTAGGCCGTGTCTTATAAATGGGTAGCTTGCTTAAACAAATAAAACATCAGATACCCTAAATGCTATATACGTTTTTTTTTTCAGTAGTAGTGGCATTCTGTCTCAGATGGCATACTCTCAAAAATTCTGCTGCTTTGGAGAAACTGGATCAGTGGATTCCATTAAAAAACCAAAATGTTCCAGGTAAAACTTTCTTACTGCTCCAGCTTGTTGCAATACAGTGGGTTCTTTGTGAGGCAAGCTCATACAATACTGTTGGAATATAGCTGATTGTATTTTTTTTAACCTCACCTAAGACTTTTCCCCAAGGAGATCCGTAGGTGTGGTGTTCTAGGGTTTTTTTGTTTTTGTTTTTGACTTGTGCATTTTGGTTTTTGAATTTTTTTTTCAGGACCTCAGCTTGTCTCAAAACCTTGCAATGGCTATTCATCTGGAGCAGTGAAATCAGTTGCTGAATAGGTCTTGCATGGTAAACCCATTCCATGATTCACTCTAGATTCTCTAAAAGAGAATGATTCAAGCAGCAGAAGTGTCTGGCTTGAAGACAGGCATTTAGACAACACTTTTGATCAAAATATTTTGTGAAAATTTGGGCCTCAATGGATAGCAATTGTCAGCTTTATTACCCGGATTTTGTAACTAAAACGTATCTTAGATTTTTGATTTCGTCCATCAGTGAAGTTAGAGGGAGTGGACACGGATGTAACTTCCAGTTCTACCTGAGGGATGGAGGTCAATATGATACATGGAGATTGTTGTGTGCGTAGGATTTTCTGAAAAGGTTGATTTTTGTGTCTCTGTTCTGCATGCTTCAAACCAGTGAGTGGTGTCCTGTGTAATCCTGTGCTTTTATGTTTATTCCCATGGTGTTATGAGTATACTACATATAATTAGAAATTTTTTTTGCTCAATGTTTTTGATACAGAGAAATAATCAGTTTTTTGATAGCTCTTAGTTATGTTTGCGTTGTAGTAACTAAATTCAAGTCAGTCACAAATGAAATGTTCACATCCTGTTGCTTGTGGGTGAAATAAGTGCATTACATTTATTTGTGCATATTGAGATTTCTTGCAAATAAGTTTTCATGGTGATATAAAATACTGAATATATGTGCAGTGTACAAGTGCTTTTATTTGTACAGTAAACAATTTTCCAGGAGATCTTTTCTGAAAGCAAAATAGCAACTTATAATAACTGCATTATACAAACACCTGTTACACAAACAGGATTTGCTACAGCACATAGTAGAGTCATAGAATCATAGTAGTGAAGTATTTATCTCGATTAAATTTTCAGATCTTTTTTTGTATTTTACACTTTACAATATCATAAAGTTTCAGTATAGAAAATGTAAATAATGCATAAAAGCAGCATATTCCTCCTGTGGGAGGCTTTAGTTTGGGCCATTTAATTTCCATTCCAAAGAGAATAGCCATATTCTGCATTTGTTAATAATCAAAGAACTTCCCAAGTGGGCATTAAACAAAACCCAAGTAGCTAGATGAAGAAAGATGTTTCTTCATTAATAATACAGTTGTATCTACTACTCAGAGGTACAGTGAGAAAAAGTAAGCTTGCCATAGTGATGCCTTCATGGAGTTACAAGCTCTGGGACATGCTCCTTCAGTATCATTGATAAAGCTTGGTGTTATCTTGATTTTTGTATGTGATCTATTCTGTGGATCTTGTTTGTTTTTTTCTCCCATCAAGCTACTTTCTGTTTAACATCTGATATATGCTTCACGTCTAGAAGAGTCGTATGTCATATGTTTGTGACCTAGACAGCCCGATCGAGTGCACCCTCAGCGAGTTTGCTGATGACACCAAGCAGTGTGGCGTGGTTGATGTGCCTGAGGTACAGGATGCCGTCCAGAGGGACCTGGAAAAGCTTGAGAAGTGGGCCCATGTGAACCCCTGGTATCCACACAGGCTAGGGGGTGAAGGGATTGAGAGCAGCCCTGTGGAGAAAGACTTGGGGGTACTGGTGGATGAAAAGTGGGACACGAGCCACCAGTGTGCACTTGCAGCCCAGAAGGCCAACTGTATCCTGGGCTGCATCAAAGGCAGCATGGCCAGCAGGTCAAGGGAGGGGATTCTGCCCCTCTGCTCTGCTGAGATCCCACCTGGAGTCCTGCGTCCAGCTCTGGAGCCCTCAGCACAGGAAAGACATGGACCTGTTGGAGCGGGTCCAGAGGAGGCTACAAAAATGATCAGAGGGCTGGAACACCTCTCCTGTGAGGAAAGGCTGAGAGAGTTGGGGTTGTTCAGCCCGGAGAAGAGAAGGCTGCTGAGAGACCTCCTTGCGGCCTTCCAGTACTTAAAGGGGGCTTATAAGATGCAGACCGACTTTTTAGCAGGGCCTGTTGCAATAGGACAAGGGGCAATGGATTTAAACTAAGGGAGAGTAGATTTGGACTGGATAAGAGGAAGAATTTTTTTACAATGAGGGTGGTGAAACACTGGAATGAGTTACCCAGGCAGGTTGTAGATGCCCCATCCCTGGAAACATTCAAGGTGAGGTTGCATGGGGCTCTGAGCAACCTACTGTAGTAGAAGATGTCCCTGCTTATTGCAGGGGGGTTGGACTAGATGGCCTTCAGAGGTTCTTTCCAACCGAAACTATTCTATGATTCTATGAAAAAAGCTGTATAGAGAAGATGTAGTATGTAAGTGACACCAGGATTGCTGTATACAAGTACATATCATTCCTAATAAAGCTGAAGAAAACTTTAAGTTCAGAGTAATTATGTTAAAGGACCTTCTGCATGCTCTATTTATTCCAATTAAGAGAGAAGTTACTTGAAAATTAATTCCGTGTCTGGACAGCTGTTGAAAATATGCCAATGGCTGCATACTAAGTCTGTCTCCAACCTGAATCAATTTTAGAATTTACCAGTATTTTCATTAAAACATTGGCATTAAATTTGAAAGTGAGACTAGGTCCCTTGCTATTTGTGCATGGCTGCTGGATAGTACAGGTCAAACAAGTGCATCCCCGTGTGTTTTCGTGGGTTTTGCATTTGTAATAATGAGGTAAAAGTAAACTAATAGGGAGCATCAAGGTTGCACTTTCATATGTGTGCAAAAAAGGAGGGGGGAGAAAAACCCCACCCAACTCTGGAAACTTTATTAAATGCATGACTGCAATCATTTGGAGCAGCTGCAAGTAATGGTGTGGGTTTGAAAAAAACTCATAGTTTAAAAACAAATGAAAATTAAAAAAAATCCAGCCCCACAAACCAGTAGCCTCAGCACACAGACCTTGATTATCTGAGCTGTTTGAATTCACTTTGTAGTTTCTCCTGTTAGTGAATATAGGCACCAGGTTAGGGTTCCCTGCTTTGTGGGTCACTGTAATGCCCTTAGCACACCACTGTTAACTCATACGGAATCTGGAACCTCTGTTTGTCAAGAAGTGAAGGGCAGCTATCTCTTTAACTTGAACAGAATTAATCTGGATTTGACCAAGGATAGCACAAGGTTAATTTGGCAGCAATTTCCTACCAGCAAAGTTCACCATTCTGCAGCAGATGTGGTGCAGTGGATGTACAGCCTGTGTGGTCACAGGGCTCAGACAAGCGCTGCTTCCTGCTCAGAAGAGCTCAGTGCTACACGTGCTGAGCCTCAGAAATGTCAGTCTCGGTGAAAGGGAAGATGGAACTCTGAGAAGAGGGGTGGTCGGTTGCTTCCAGCTGCCTCCTTGTATGTAAGACCCTCTGCGGGAGTTCACATGTCTTATCTGCTGGGCCACCGCTTTCTCATTCTTGGAAACATCTGGCAACTAGACATTTTAAAACGGGGAGTAAATGCTGATGTTTGAATTGCGGTTATCTTCCGCTAGGCTCATCTCATGTCTTCGCTAACCTGTGAAGGATTAGGATGTTAAAAGATACTAAATTTTGATATCTACTGTTCATTTCTGGCGATGAGGCTTATCCTTGAGCTCTTGTGGATATCTGATGTTTTACTGAAACTTTTTTAAAGGCTTCGTTTCCTGTAGGTTGAAAGAATGGTAAAGGAATAGAATTACCCTGTTCTAAAATCCTGTCTGAAAAAACTAAAAAGCTGGTTGCATTGAGCAGAACAGATTTTTCTGCTTCATGCATCAACATTCGATAGCAGTTAAACTATGCAGGCTTTTTTTTTTTTTTAACCTTAGATAACTGGAAAGTGCGAGTCATGCTTGGAGTGATGTTAGATGAAGTTAATCTAGCGGTTTTTCCAAAGAAGACTGTCTTACAATAGCTCTGCCATTAGCTAGAAACAGTGAGATTCGTTGGAAAGAGCACCTTTCAGTCTTTGGAATCTTCATCAGTGAAATCTTTGCTACCTAGAAATTCATTGTCGCTTATCTCTTCATTAACAAAGCATGGCAGAACTTCACATAGAACAGTCAGAAGATTCTAAAATCTTGTACAGTGTCAGCATAATTAATAATCCCTTTTCAAAAATACTGTCTGTTCATTTCCATCATTTGTTTCATTGTCAAGGTTTTACTGGATTTTAGTCAATTCCCGGTGACTGAATAGAATTATATTGCTCTACAGGAAATAAGAACTCTGGGAATTGTAGCCTTTTAGAAGCCGTTTCCTTTTGCTGTGACAAAATACCATCAGTCTGAGATTCTGAAAAATGTAAAAGGGAGGAAAATAATGTCAACAATACTACTCGCAGAATGTAAAAAGTATTTAATGACAAATATTTAAAGTTGGTGATGTACCAATGAATTACAAACTGCTGTGTGTTATTTCTTGGTACAACTAGCTTGGAATGTATCACACTTATGTGGTGCATTTGAGGAGTCTGTGCAAATGTTTTTGTGGAAAAAAACTCTTAGATTTTCTTCAATGAAGTCAATTTTTTTATGATCTCAGCAATATTGAAAATGCTACTGTAATACTGATGCCAGAAAAATTCTGTATGTAAACACAGAGAGAATGTGTAGATGAATGCAGAGAAGGTGCCCACTAGACGCAGTTCCCAATCTGATGAAAAATGTGGTAACGTATAACTGCTGGCTCCACTGGAGTTAATTATTTAAGCCAACATATGAGAAGTCCAACTTTAAATACTAGCGTAGACAACTCCTCACAGTGTAAGAATATTTAACGGAAGAGTATGGAAACATCAAAGCTTCCAGTCTGCAGGTGTGGTGTTACGTACAGCCTTCGCTCGACGAATCATGCCTGCCGCCATGCTGCTGCTGCAGTCTCTCACTGTTCGATTTGTGCCATGCAAAGCAATGCTTTTCAGCTGTTTGGATGGTTACTTAGAACGTTGGTGAGCCATGAGGAAGCTCTGATGAGTGACCTGCACTCACCAGAGAGAGGAGATTGCTAGGACACCATCTGCTGCAGAAAAAGGCAAGGCAGGTTCGTCTGTGGGCAGCAGCTGTGAGATGGAAGACCGGGAAACCGGTGTTCCCTGAGTGACAGTGTGGGAGCATGGAAGGAGAGGGCGGCATGCCATTGGTTGTGTGCTTCCTGGAAACAGCAGGGTTAGGGGGGTCAAGACACACGGCTTGTGTGTGTCACTTTGAACTGGTGCATGCAGATGGACATGCGCATGCAAATAGTGCAGGCTGCTGCACAGCTTAGATATTGTAAAGCATCACAGTGTATCATTTGCTTTAAATATTGAACTAGACCCACAGCTGGTGGAAGCTAATGAACTTTCATGGAGAGCTATGCTGATTTGTACCGTCTCACCTCTCACATTGGGGGTGATTGTACCAGCTGCTTTGATACATCAGCTACATTAGCCATGCTTGAATTTCCAGGGTGCTTCTCTGTATCTACAAGTTATAATTTATATGTATTTTTAGCTGCAGATTTTAAATGTACATAGCCAAGATGAGTGTTCCTAAGATTAAGCAAGACCAAAATTTGTCTCCTAAAGTCCTGAGAGCCTCCATGAATATGTTACAGCATGTATTGTTATGTATGGGTATGCAACCCTTACATTATTCCCAGCTTGATTTGGATAACACAGACCCATTTCTATCCAGTCAGAAACCAAAAAATAAGAAAAACAATTGTTATTGTTTAGAAAATTAACACATTTCCAAAAACAATGGTTTGTACCTGTCTCTACAAGTAAAAAGCTTGAAGCAGTGAGTCGTCCTATGCTTCGCTGTACCTCAACAAGAAAAGAAGGTATCTGAGAAGGGAGGTCTTTCTTTGGGAGGGAAGGGGCAGCTAGAGAACTGCCACCCAAGTTGTCATCTTTCATGTTTTGTTTCTTCATTCATTGGCAAATGTCTAAGGAGCTTAGAATCTCCATAACTTTGCAGTCTCCCTTAGTTGCCCTGATTTGAGATTTTTCTTCTTGATAAACGCAGACAAAGAGAAAGGAAGGAAGAAGGCCTCTCTGAGCCAAGGAAAGCAGTAAAGGATGGAGCTTTTCCTTCACTTGGACTAACTGAAATAGTTGTTGCTTTTCCTCTTCCCCAACGCTCCTTCCCCAGTCCACCTGTTTTGCTCAGTCTCTTTGCATTAATGTGAAATACCAAGTGATGAAATTGGACAGACGGCATTTTGTAAAGCAATGCTCATGCCTTATACTTTTCTCATTAATTTTATTTTTAATCTATACCATACTGTTTTAAATATAGCATAACCACAAATACTTTTTTAGAAAATATGCTAGCTTGTTTTTTGTAACAGACATTAATATTACTTACTAGACTGAGATAGAGCAGAAGATGTTAATGCTTGCAATTAAAAAAAAAAAGCAGAATCTATTTTGCTTTGTTATTCAGCACTCCTGTTTCAATGGAGTATATGCAGGCAGAGATTCTAACCGGCCTGATGTTGCTGTCACCTGGGATCTGATCCTGCACGGCACTAAGTAGTGCAGACCTCCTGTCATCGTGGTGGAGGTAAGAGCAGTCAGCATGTTGTAGCATTTGGACCTTTCAACAATCAACAGTAGTACACGGCAGAAGAAAATTTGGTCTTGTATGGGAAGGATTGGTTTCTCTTTTCGCTTACAAAGGTATTCAGTGAATTCATTTTTGCACCTTTATATGCAAAGGTAAAGCAGAGCCTTGCTCAGTAGCTCAACACATTTTAAATTAATTTAATTTAAATTTAATTGGCTAATTTTAAATAAGAGAAGATTCATCCACCTTGGGTTTGTCTACTGGCTGTATTTGACTAAAAATGTTATGTGTCATTCTGACCCCAACATATAATACATGTATCTATTAATGTGAGGGTTGACCACTATTGCATGACTCTGTAGCGTTGGTTTAGAACAGAGGGTTTAATTTGGTTGAAGTTAAAATTTAACTGCTCCCTCACTAACTGGGTTACATGCTTTTCTGAAACCGGTTCTCTTCCTAGAGGAATTTCACATTAAAGCTTTAAGATTAGAAAATCCTGTGAACATTTAAAAATATTTAAAAGCAGTAATAAAACCATCAGTTCCTTCTAAAATAAACACAACATGTGAAGCAGAATAATATTTTAATAAAATTAAATCGAAGTATTCACAAAGCATTATGCACATACAGTACATACTGTATTTAAAGCCTACGGACCTTAAATCATTTTATTCTAATGTAGTCAGCTTTGGACACAAGCTAAACTTACTCATTCTGTAATAAGAAAGATTATAATTGTTCCTGAAAGTGATTTTACATATATACATATATAGAGAGAGCTCTCTATCTATACTCCTACATGTAAGTGTAGGTATATACACACGCTTGTGTGTATGTGTGTATATACTTATATACACACATACGTACACACATATGTACATATATAAAATACACACATGCACACGTACAGGAATGTGTGCGTGGTGTATGTGTGTGTTCACATACAGATATACCCTATCTAGGATCATTGTAGAGGGGCCAATGAGTAAAAAGACAACTGCAAACAACCACTCTAATAATTACAAACCAAAAACGTGTAAAGTGTTTTTTAATTAAACAGATTGTTAATAATTTGTATTAAACAAAAGGAACACAGTCTTCTGTATTATACAGAAATTAGATTTATTGCGTTTGATTATGTTTGTGTGACAGATGAAGAGGACCTGCCTGCTTAAGACAGTCAAGTTCTATGTTGCAATTTAAAAAAAAAATTACTGGAAAAAAATTATTTAATTAATGCCATTTTGTGGGTGAGACCTAGGGTGATACTTTCCAACATGTGGTGGAGTGTTTCCTGTCTCTTAAAATAGTGCCCTACTTCAGATGGCTTGGAAGGAGGCTGGTTTCTCTGTCCTAATAGTTTCAAACCCAGAAAACTTGATTAATTTATTCTTTCTCTAGATTCAGGATCACTGTGATTTATTGTAAAAAGCTCACTTCAAGGAAGATAAATCAATTTTTGAAAGTGAGCTAGAAGAAGATTTTGCTTGAATTTTAGCTTGGTCAGGTAGGAGTTTTTCTGGGTGAATTATTTTTATTGGTCACCTATTTGCTCTGAAGACATATCCACAGTAAAATACTATTTCCATGACAGCAGTAAATGGTAATCTCCATGCAACGTAAACTGTAATTTCAGAACATGCATGTTATTTAAAAAAAATAAAAATATAAGGTGCCTTGAGAATGCTGGCAGTTTTACATTTGGAACATACAGTTATTGTGTGTGTATATATATATATATATTTACATCAGAACTGCTCAACTTTACCTTACAAGCTTCAGATTTAGGAAAATATACAGTACTTTTGCATATAATGGTATATTCCTTGTAGCCCCTGAGTCAAGTATAGAGGATTTAAATACAAAAAAAAAGGAAAAACAGCCATTAAAAGCACTTACAATTTTATGTGAAGTAATAGTATAAAAGTATTATTTCCCAGGAAGACCAGGATCAGAAACGTGCCTATGAAGACTCAAGATTCCTACAGTGCTTAGTGAAGATTCTGGCAAGGAAGGGTGCCTAATTGCCTGGAGATAAGTTTTGCAGTGCTGTGGAGGACGCTCTACAGACAAGTCACGTTCTTGATCTAAAAAAGAAGCCAGGTTGTCTTCTGAGGCCGTGTTAATATGCACTCCACTTGAGAGGGATTCTTTGGATTTGAGTTTCAATTTTTCAAGGTCTGGAAATTCCGGACTCTGGAAGCGAGGAGAAGAAAGAAAATGGTAATAATTGGTCACTTCTAGGCTCTTGTTCTGCTCAAAATCAACACATTCAGATGATTGCTGGAAACCATGTTTGAAAATTAAGCAATGTACTGAAATATTTTTACGTGGTACTGTGTTTGATTTAATGAGGTTGAATGCAATTCTGTTGATTAATTGTAGAAGCCTGGATATCTTGTCCCCTCCTCAGACTTGTTCATATGATATCAAAATACATGTGTGAACAGCCCTTTCTCAAGGGCTGAACACTTTTGAGATCTGATGTAAGAGTATGGATTTCAACGTTCTTGAATTTGCAGTTGTGTTTCAGAACATGACTCTGGAATTGCATCATTCTGAACATTATAGCCATTTGGATTCCAGTCTCAGCACTCAGTTCTCCTTTGCTTTTAAACTTGGGATTTGCGTGAAGTATGCAGAGGTTTGCAGGGGGTGGCCGTATTTATGTTCAGACAGAAATATGTGTAGATGTTTTGTGCATGTATAGTCACGGCAGGTTTACACTTCTCAAAGCTACTGCTGCACATTTGCTGCCCTGATAATCTTTATGCATGTGAACTTTATGCATGCCTTCTGAATGTGTTGGACTTACTGTGGCCATGTGTGTTCCAGCATACGAACGAGGAATCTGACACAGCCAAGCATGCTGGATTTACCGATTGTATGCTGCATGACTGATTTGGGATTTCTAGACATGCAGAAGCCTTTTTGGAAATAACATGCCACATCTCTGCCCAAGGTTTTAAACTCTGGAAATCCCAAACAAGTTTGGAAAATCATCACATTTTGCGTGAACAGAACTGGAGTGGAAGACATGTACTGGGAAACACAGGTATGTCATGGCTCCATATATTCATATTTCCAGCAGTAGCAAGGGACTGGACATATGTTAGCCCCTCCCACTTCCATATGTGTATCACCGTAGTGCTGCACCAGCTGGACTTGTCTGGCCTGTACATTGAGGAAAACATAGTCGTAGTGCTTCTCAGGAATTCGTGAGTAGGATCTGTGGCAGATGCACCCAGGCAGGCAGGTCCGATGCTTGGAAAGTGTTTGTGGTTTATACCCACGTCTAGTATGTGTCGTTTTTGCTAACTGTTGTGAAGGCCGTGATAATTAAGTAAATCAGGCTGATTATAAGATTATTGTATGGATGTCTACAATCTTCACAGAAAATGTGGCGTCTGAAACTATGGTATCTAAGTCCATTGTGGAGGAGCTAGGTCAAAATAATAATTTCATACTCCTTAAACTAGTGAACAAGCACCTAGACTGGTATGCATTTCTTCCATTGTGAGCTGAGAAGATTAGCAAACCTCTTTTGATCTTAGTGGACATGTACATACCTGAGATGAAGGACTGAAACTTCTGCCTGTTTTGACTGATGCTGCAGGCTGAAGCTTTTGTATCGCTTGGGTTGCTGGCTGTTGATACTCTGCACCTGCAGTCACCATGCTATAGGCAGGTGGAATGAGCGTTGACTGCCTTTGCAGAAGCTGCAGGATGGTTTGGATATCAGCAGTCATTTGGGATTCAAGCCTAGAAAAGTAGCACAAAATCAGTTAACTCGTGGTCAGGAATAGATATATTTTATCATACTGATTACAGATGCATTCAAGAGGGACCTGCAGCTTATTAATAAAGCAAACTATTGCTTAAGACACGACCATGTCTTACATAGCAAAGAACAGAAGAGGGAGTACTGAGCCCTTCCAAAGCTTGCTGTCTGCTTTGCAGAACGCAGCTGCATGCTTGTCTCTGGTCTGTTTGCGACATTAAGAATGAGTTAATTACAGTCCCCTATGTTTGGAACAAGAAGTAACACGGGGGACCAGGTCTTTGGTTGAAATTAACTGGAATAAATGTAGTCTCCTCATTGTAACTAAATTGATTTGAACAGATTGAGGATGGGACACTAATTCTGATGCATCTGACGATTCATTCTGACGTTCCCAACGCTAATACAATGCACTGAAATAAGAGGAAACCACATTTGTGTTTTTCCAGTTAGAAAATTAAAGATGCCCAAGACATGATGAGGACAGCCCAAGTCTCCTTACTGTGAAAATTTAGACTTATTCAGACCTCAGAATTAATGTCAACATTTCTGATATTCAAATTCAGTAGCTTTTTCCTCTTTTTTTCACCTTTTTCATAAATTTGTATATGACTTCTGAAACATTTGAGCTGCCTGTGTTGTTCGTACTTAAAATTTCATGGACATGATTTTCAAATGGTCTTGCCAAGATTCGTGACAAACTCAGCGACAGGGAATGCCTGTTGTGCCTCTCCAGCTGCTGGAAGGCCACAGAACGTGCTGTGACAGGCTGTGATACAGATATACAGCCGTCAGTATTGCAACTCCTCTGCTGTCAGAGTAAGCAAATCTTTGTCAGCAGCCTTGAATGCTGTGAATGTTACTACTTCGGCTCCCTACAGCAGAAGAATTGAGCCTGTGCTGACAGATTTTTGCTTTCACCAGGTGCTTTACTGTTCGATATTATTTTTTATCATGTTGGAGTTGTCCATTGCCTGTGTCATTTCTTTAAAAAAGGATCTATGAAATTAATCTGAAAGGTATATCCAAAGGATATTTAGGATGCTGTTTATTCCTTTATTGGGAGAAGCTGGTTCTGCGGCATCAGCTTTCATAAAGCAAGGCCCAAACCTGGAGGTTACAGGCAATCACGCCCTACTCACCCTTTTGTTGACCTCTGTTGGGTTCTTTGCTACTTGCAAATGTGCTAATCTTACACAGGCATGATGCTCATGCCACAGGGGAAAATACTGCAGCAGCAGCAGCAGCAGCAGCAGCAGCAGCAGCAGCAGCGTGCCACCATTCAGAGATCTTCCATCCGCTAAACCTGGGCCTTAACATCTCAGTGAACAAAAGGGATTTAGCACTGGAGGACTTGCATCCATGACTGTCTTTGGCTTTGAATTAACTCTAAAATCGCTCCCTTCTTACCTTGTTAGCACGTGGTGGGAGTTTCCTGGTACTTCAAATAAAAGAGTACCTCTGGTAGTCTTTATTCAACATCATTGCATATATAGTTACTCACTCCTTTCTCCAAAATTTAAAAAAAGTCCATGTCACACCACCCACGGATGAACAAATGGGAGAACCTTAGATGCTTGACCCGCAGCCTACATGAAATTCCAATTGCTTAAAGACGAGAAACAGAGATAGCTCTAGGGATGTATTCCTCGTACAAAGGCTTTCCAGCCTTCTGTATCTATTTAATAATTTGAGTGTTATGCCAAGCCTCTCACTTGGCAAGGAAAAGGTCAGGAAGAAGTGACCCTGCTTTTTAGTCCAGCAGGTCAGGTCTGACATAAGCAGAATAGAATAATTGTCTTTTACATGCATAGAAGACCCAGCAAGGCCCAAAATCCTGAAAACATGAAGAGCTTTAAAAACATAAGACTTAAAGAATAAAATTATTTAATAAAATCTATAGCAATTTAAATCTTAGTTTATCGTTAACAATGATATTTTATGACTCAAAAAACCTGAGAACCTGCATAAGAATTTGGTAAAACTATGTTGTTTTTTGGGAAAAGAAATGTAACTGAAAGACTACACACAGTTGATGGGAAACATGCAGCTGTTTAGTTACGTGACATTTACAATTACTTAGATTACTCAGCTTTACTGCAATTAGAAATTACAGCATTTTAGGCTTACATGTTAAAAATGTCTTTTTAATCTACTATATAGTATTCAGAAATGAAAAATACTGTGGTTTGATTGGCTTATGGTAGATGAAGGAAGCAATATGCAGTTAACCTGGCTTTAAACTGATTGCTAAAATATACAGCACAGAATGCCAATGAAGAGCTACTAAAGTATAATTAGGGCTGAGGGCGTGTCATAGTATTTGTCATGGAAAAATATTGAAAGTAATGGAACTGCAGAGTGAAAATAATAAAAAAGCCACAGAACTGAGCATAGGGCAATTTAAAATTAAGTGAAATTACATGGTAAATTATAGTGTAGGATGGATCAAAATTCTGTAACCATATTTTTAAGATGCTATAAGCTATGCTGCTTAGCTTCCAGCAGAGAGTAGTGTATCAGAGAGCAAAAGGGAGAAGGAAGAGAAACTTTAGGAAGCAAAGGTAATAACTGTTTCTGACAAAGAAGGCATCTATTTTCTGTTACAACAGGTGTAAGTATTTTGCCTTTGCATAGTCTCATGTCTTACAGAGACAGCTGCAAAATAAATCAATGCATCGAAAAGAGGATTTGTCTTTTTTAAACAAGGCATCTGGTTTACTTTGGGTCTCCAGCAAATTACTTCAGACATTCAAGATACAGACAATTGTCGATCTGTGGACATGTAAATGTCTGGAAATCACTGTTAAGGGAACAGTATTCTGGGCGAGGTGAGATTTAAATGTAACAAGTTCAGGTGCCTCACTACAGCTTTTTCATTAAAAAGTTGGTTTCCCAAACAGTCAATTGAGGAGAAATGCTCTTCTGCAAGGCAATTCAGATTGGCTAATGTGGGTACCTAGAGGTAAGTGACATGAATATTCTGGCAAAGAATTAAAAATATTGTACCCAGCATTCCCAGCATAGGTTTTTCCAAGAATCTGAAAGACTGAACTTAGGTGATATTTAGGATCCTCAGAATACCTACAGATGACAAAGTGACATTCCCACCAGGCATATTTTTGTGCTTTTGATCTTCTGAAGAGCTGAATGCTTTTGGAAACTTCCTGCACAAATTCATTCCTTCTGTAGCGTTGTTAATATTGGTTGTATTATGTACTCTTTCACACATATCTTTTTTGGGTCATATTTCTGTTTTTACCTGTTAAGTTGTTCTTGAAGTAAATCTAACCGATTCTCCACTTCCCCATATATAAAGTCACTTTCAGTTTCACAGATGCCCCATGTAACATGGGGTAATGCTGACTGAGTTGGGGAGTCCTGGTACTCCTGGATGTTCTCCTGCTCCCAGTCTCCTTTATCAGTGGTATCTGATGGAAAACAAACCATATAAAAGTATAGTTTCATATACATGCTGTTATGGAGGGGTTGGCACCCCTCAAGCATCCCACTTGCTAGAGTTTCTGAAAACCTTGAAAGTCAAATTGGTGCACTGGCACACTGCCTGAACAACTCGCTTTGTTTCTTACTACTATTTAAGGAAAGATAAAAGTGTTCACATCCAAAAATTATAAAATTCTAACCTAACAATAGCAACGTGCTAACATTTTGAAGCTGTAGCTAAACAAGCAGCTTTGTCTAGTCAGCATCATCAGAGTTCTGCCACTGAATGACTCCTATTTCTTTAGTTTTATTTCAATTATTTTACCACAGAATCACAGAATCACAGAATGGTAGGGGTTGGAAGGGACCTCTGTGGGTCATCTAGTCCAACCCTCCTGCCGAAGCAGGGTCACCTACAGTAGGCTGCACAGGACCTTGTCCAGGCGGGGCT